>JGI24159J19872_10003346_pt1 | contig 19904 bp, 16 predicted proteins | sample Ectturendosymbi4_FD_19872 | JGI IMG/M metagenome (IMG submission 19872) | reverse complement strand
GTAGTAAGCCAAGAGAAGTCACTCTTCCTCATAGTTAGATAAAGGTAGAATTTTTGCGGCCCTCCAGCGATAATGCACAATTCATGCGGCCCGTGATAGTAAATAGATTCCCTACCCCTGCTCTCAATGAAGATGTTGACGTCATCCAGGTCTCGAAGCTCATGTTCGCTGTTGCGTCATCCCGATGACAAGCACTTGATACATTTCTGAACAAAACTCAATCGTAAATCAGTGTGGAATAACTGCGCTGTATAGCAATGCAGTGAACTTAAGGATACGCAGTTCAGCCACGAACTTAGTCGGTGTGCAGGCGTTATGAGATCGACACTGCGTGACGTGAATAGCGGAAGATTAACATGCGATATCATGTCAGTGAAGTGCGCTCTTTTGTGAAGACGAACGTAGCTTGCCGTACCGCGATTCGTGCTTTGAGGACACTTATGACCGGTCTTGTGCAGCATGTTGCAGTCAGTTAAGAGTAAAGTAGTTCATTTCTATGTTGTTAAACAACATCCTTATTTTGGGTTCAATTTCTGTCCTACAGTGTAGCGTGTTGCGCTACGCAATAATCACCACGTTTGACATCGGAGATGGTTTTCTGTTTAGACTACTTCGGTTGCGACAGTTCTGTTAGGTTTACATAACTCTGATGGGCAGTGAAAGTGAAAGCATGGATGCATCTTATATACGGATGCATTTATCTCCTTTTCAGCAGGGCCGTGATTTTGAAGGTGGGACTCATGCACGAAGTTTTGCGGGCAATGAAAATGTTGAGTTTGTTGTTTCCACGAGAGGCTGCGGGAAATCATTCGTCGAATCTCTTGTATTTTTTCCTGTCATTGCTGAACGGCCCTATAGTGAATTGTCCTTTTGGGGAGTGGCGTTTGCTTTACTGTGTCGTAATTAGATTCGTCATCACAGTGAGAGACACTTTCGAGATATGGTTCATGAAACAGCCTGTCAGTGCCGTGCACCACCATCAGTCGTTTTGTGATTTTCGTCAGTGAAGTCGCAGCATGAGATGAAATCATGGACTGCATCCAACTGTTGCTGTCTATAACAAAAAGTATATTTGCAGTCGCAAAAAAATCATAGTCCATTTGTTCTATTTTCTTGTAGAGAAATTGTATCTGAAGATGTGGAAGACTTCGAATTCACGCCAAGACCGGAATTTGAAGGGAAATTTACTATTTTCAATGAAGCAGATGAAGTAAGGAGTTTATAATTTCTTCGCGTGGCTTTAAAAAGTTAGCACTAAATTTGAGTGTGTTTGCAGATCAGTACATTGCATCGATTTTTCGATCATATTCTTGATGTGAAACCTCACATATTTGTGACGTACAATGGTGATTTTTTTGACTGGCCATTCGTCGAAGCACGCGCCCAGAAGTTGGGGATCAGCATGATGCAAGAAATAGGCTTCAGCAAAGACTCCCAGGGTGAATACAGAAGCCGACAAGCGTCACACATGGATGCATTTAAGTATGACGTCACACATGGATGCATTTGAGTATGACTTGCAGGTTGTTACTGTTGTGAATCATGCTGTGGCTTGATGGTGTTTAAGCTACTGCTAACTCATAACAATCTTTTTTCACTAACTTTTCAAACCGTGCACAGGTGGGTGAAAAGAGACTCTTACCTGCCAGTGGGAAGCCACAACTTAAAAGCTGCTGCCAAAGCTAAGCTTAGGTATGATCCTGTCGAATTGGATCCTGAAGATCTCTGCAGGTAGTGCAGCTGGTTAAATTCATTGTCTACTTCATTGTTTTTCCACCTGACCGATGTTCGCTTTCGCAAAACATTGCTTTGCAACAGGTTTTGATTGTGAAACGTTATTGGATCACTGCCATACTCGCTAAACCTGTACGCAGCTGGCTAGTGGCCCAAGGTTGTGAAAAATCTCTCAGCAAAACACAAAGCACTGGCCACTTAACTTCGTTTCGCGTGAAAGAACTGCGCCCCGCAAGCGAGCTACTGTCTTGCTGATGAAAAAGGGTTGATGATGATATTATAAATCGCTCCGTTGCCGATTGAAGTTCAAGACCTTGACTTCCGTGAAAGCATTTCGTAAAAGTTTGAATCCTGTCCTGCCCTTCCTGCCAAGGCTCCTGGCCAAGGCAGTCTGCGATGAGTCACTCAGGGACCGGTATCGACCGCACAACCTTTCGGCTGAGATGCGGACACGGTACCAATGAGCTATGGCCGTCATATGTAAACACGTGCTACGGTCATATTTGAAGCGTTTCTACGCAGTATTGAAAAGTATGGAAAATTTTTTTGTCATTTTCCAGTCTGGAAAAGTATGGAAAAATTTTTTTGGTGTGCTAGTGTGGAAAAAGAAAATTATTTTCCAGACTTGTTCTTTTGACAAATAATTTCATAATATTTTATTCACAATTGATATAATTTCATTTGTATCGTGTTAAATACTAAACTGCCTGTATTTGATCTGGGTAGGTCGTACGGAAAAGTTGGGTCAGGAAATAGTCCGGAAAGAGTCCGGAAAAGGTCTTGGGAAAAAGTCTGGAAATTTATTTTCAAAATTGCGTAGGAGCCCTGTATTTACAGTATAAAGCTTATTTTTTCAGTATATTGAGATAATGTCCTTATTTGAAGGTTGGCGAGTGAGGAACCTCAAACCCTGGCCAATTACTCGGTATCTGATGCAGTGGCGACATATTATATGTACATGAAATATGTTCACCCGTTCATTTTTGCTTTGTGCACCATCATTCCTATGGAACCAGACAGTGTTTTACGGAAAGGATCAGGTATTTAATATAAAATGTTTACGTGCTGCTAGTTGGCATAACAATTTTATTTGCGACGCCCGAAAAAAAATGTGCTAAAATGAACGACTTGGAGCAAACTTTCTACAGCAATCAGCTGTATTTTCAGATTATTTTTTTAATGCCTAGAACTGCGTAGCAGATGCAGCCAAGTGTTGTGTCCATATCGGGTGAAGCAGAGTAACTAAGTTGGGTTAAAAACGTTGTCGTGAGTAGGTCCTAATATCTCAGTTGCATACACTGTATGCAATTATAAATTCCTCGCCTCATCTATGCGGCCTCTTAACATACATATGGCTTCACGCAGGTACTTTGTGCGAGGCCTTGCTGATGGTGCAAGCATTTCATGCCAATATTGTCTTTCCCAATAAACAAGAGACAGTGTTGAACAAACTTACTAGTGATGGCCATCTACTGGACACCGAGACCTATGTCGGCGGCCACGTGGAAGCGCTGGAGTGTGGTGAGTGCCTCCATCTCAGTCGACCAATCATAACTGTTGCTGTTTCACCACGTGACTTGCGCAATTGTCCTGATGCCCACGAAGTAGCAGACTTTTTGCGTAACTCCTTCATTTGCAGAGGTGTACCGCTTCATTTGCAGGGGTGTACCGCTCCAACCTTCCGTGCAGTTTTCGAGGCGACCCCGAAGCATTCCAGAAGCTCCATGATGACGTCAGGAAAACGTTGGAATTCTGCATCGAAACTGAAGAAAAGATTCCACTCGATGAAGTGTTAAACTTTGATGAGGTGGGCCTCGGCTTCAGCAAACACTATCACGAAGTATAATCCGAGGTCGTGTTGTCCAATTGTGCGATGGCTTTGGATACTTTCGTGTCTATTCAGTTTTTAGAAATTGCAACGCCTCGTGTAGTATGTATGGGTGATATATGGAAGAGTTCAGTGACACTTTGCACCGCCACAGCTTTTGTGTTTACTTGTTTTAGCTAAAAAATTTACTGTTGTCTTTCCTCTGCGTTGTGGTAAAACTGTGAAATATAGCTGGAATGAATGTTTTGCTGCAACATAAGAATTTGTGAAATGAATATTTTTCAAAAGTAACTTCATGCAGTGGTGGGATGACGCATCTTCTATGGACAGGTTTTTACCCAGGAAAGTATTGGATTGCAGTAGTTGCATAAGTAACATAGTAGCCCTATCCGTTGCTGAGTCAGAGGTAAAATATCCGAAAATATCTTTTCAAAATTTCCGACTCCGACTCCTTAACATAATGTGAATGAAGTTTGGGTGTTAACAATTTTGTAGCAATTAGCAGTCAATGGAAATCGTGGTGCACAGCAAGAGTTCACTTTTTCAACAAAATTTTCAAAAGAAATTGCACCATTTCAACAGGAATTCAAAACTTAGATTGGAAATACGGAGTCGGACAAAAAAATCCGACTCCAACTCCTCAGTGTTGTTAGGAATCCGACTCCACCCAAAAACCTCCGACTCCGCAACCCTGCTGAACATGCCTAGGTAGTCCGTGAAATGCTGTTGACATCAAACTGAACGATGCTTGGCCGGGACTGGCTCCTTAAGACAGATTTGACAAAAGTGGACGTAGCTTCGTGTGTTTCACTGGGACAAAAATTTTATTCTAGCCAAGTTGTCAAAGTCAAGTCGTAACTAAACTTAATTGTCAGGCAAATTGAAATAATACATCACTGATGGTGGTAAGGACACTTCAATAACAGGCCTGCTTCAACAGACGTTCATAGATTGTCCACTCGCGTTTCACAAGATCCTGTGCGTGCAAACCACGTGACCCGCATGCACAGCATTTCTTTTCGATGTTCAGGTCTGTGGCCAAATTCAAGAAAAGCTGTTGTCACTGAGAGACAAGCCTGTGCGAATGGAACATCCGGTGATATACCACCTGGACGTAGGGGCGATGTACCCGAACATCATCCTGACCAACCGACTCCAGCCCTCTGCTATGGTGGATGAGGCTACTTGCGCTGTGTGCGATTTCAACAAACCAGGTTTGTTCAGTAGAAGTGTAAATGAAGCAGGCAATGCCATTGTTATAGTTTGGTTTCTCTGCAATGAAAATTCACTTGAACGCTCAGGAAGGAAACAGTCAAAGGCAACGTTATGATATTACTTCTTTCAAAAGCTGGTGTTGCTAAACCAAGGAATTTAAGATCATGTTCTAATGACGGGTCTCGATTGACTTTTTTTATTCAGCAAACTGACTTTGAATCTTCATTGGTCAAATATTTATCGGCTATGGTCGCAATTTTAGTGTTCTTGTGTTCTGAATGTGTAGAGTAAAAAAAATATTTTGAGCATGCTGCCGTAGTATGGACGAAGTTGCTAGTTTGTGACTTTTTTTTCACTGAGACATTTTGGTCGCTGAGGCGTTTCGGTCATTTGTCTCACAGTTGTATTAAAACTCGCCATAGCAGTGTTCATTAGCCTATATTTTCAGATATTCTGACCGAAAATGACTTAATTTTTTTCGGTCATTTCAAAAACGTTTCGGTCTATGGCCGATAAGAAACAGGTTTGTGAAGACTCGTGCGACCGGTGCGTTGTTGTTCAAAACAACTCTCGTGTTATGATCAGGCGCCACGTGTCAACGTACAATGTCGTGGATGTGGCGCGGTGAGTACTTACCCGCATCACGGAACGAGTTCCATCGGATACAGCAGCAACTCGAGAACGAGAGGTTTCCCAATCCATCAAACCCCGATGAGCCGCTATCCTTTCATGAACTTCCTAAAGAACAACAAGCCAGTCATGAAAAGAAGCGCTTGCAGGTAATTCTGGAGACAGGTTTAAGCGTAGATGAAGCTTTTCCACTTCCGCTGTATTGCTGTTCACCTCACTTCACTTCTTGCCCTCATTTCACTTTTCATTCATACCCGCTTTCCCTCTCTGAGCGTCGTAGACAGCAGACCTGGGAGGTCTCGAAATACGTCACGGTTTTCAGTAACCTGTAATTGTTCTGTCGGCTCCACACCAGGATGGGACCGAGCCCGTGTTGGTGCGGAGCTTTGAGCCACAGTAGAAAGTTTCTAGACGAAATTTAAAAGACGAAAAACTAGCGGAAGATTTGACAACGATGGGCAACGCATTCCACAAACTAGCAGCTTTTGAAAAAATGAGTTAAAAACAGTGGTTCCCAAACTTGTTTGAACCGTTACCCAAATCAAGGTAGCGATTATGTCTTATTACCCACCAATAAAAAATGTTCGCATTTCACGTCAAAATTTTCTCTTGCAGCGGTCGCTCATAATACAGAACAACAAGATGGTTTGGTTCTGCGTAACCCCTCAAAGAATCGCATATTACCCTCGAGTGGTAATTTATCCCCAGTGTGGGAACCACTGGTTAAAAAGTATGTTCTTTTCAACCAAAGGAATCTGGACATTTAAACTGTTACGAAGCATGTATGGCGATAAGCCTCCATACATTTTTGAGATGAGAGTCTGCAGGGTTGGTGACGCCATACTAAACATCTTACAGTAGTAGAATTTACTTTTTTCTTCTAGTATATACTCAGCTTACGTCTGGTGGCAATAATTGAGAATTGTTCACGCCTCAATTAACCTGTTGAGTTTATGTTATTATGGAACAGGAGTATTGTCGTCGTGCTTACAAGAAAACCAAAGTAAAACAACTTGAAGAAAAGTACACGACTGTCTGTCAAAGAGAAAACTCCTTTTATGTGGACACTGTGAGGATGTTCAGAGACAGGAGGTGAGGTATTTGAGGTTTGTTGCCATGTACGCGTGTACTGGGTGTTTAGACACGTTCTCTGTAACAACTGCTTGACTGATGTCGGGAAGGGCTGAGGAAGTGACACTGAAATCAACGCTGTGGTTCTGTCTGTTGTGGTTGAATGTAGGTTGGAGGATTCCACTGAGATACACGGTATTAGTAGCAAAAGTTTCTCGAAACTATGGCTTACTCCAGGCCTGCAAAGCGCAGAAAGCTCGAAGGGCCAAGTTGTTCGTCATTAATCTGCCGCGGGCGTATAAAGTCTTATTTCATTTCGTTGTGCAGTAGTTCGGAAGAAATTCTGGAACGACAATTAATTATCCAAAGTCGAAACATTTTCTGCAATTGAGAAAGCTCTCGCGGGCCGTGCAGACCTGGTTTCCAGGATAATCGCCGTGTTTGAAACACTTGCATGGCAACACCGTTTTCAATCAGTCGTCGTAGTTGCACCGAAAATAGTCTGTGGTTATTGGATGTTCCTATGTTCCGGCTGAGCGTCGTATTTCTGACAAGTTTAACTGTTGTTACTTTCAAAGTGTGTGTGCTGGTTTGTTGTGCAACTGTATGATGGTTTGTTGTGCAACTGTATGATGGTTTGTTGTGCAACTGTATGATGGTTTGTTGTGCAACTGTATGATGGTTTGTTGTGCAACTGTATGATGTTTGTTGTGCAACTGTATGATGGTTTGTTGTGCAACTGTATGATGGTTTGTTGTGCAACTGTATGATGGTTTGCTATGCACCTGTATGATGGTTTGTTGTGCAACTTAGTCCGTCGGTGAATAAAAGAGACTTGATGAAACTCACTTCACATATTTTGTTAATTCTTCGTCAATGGCTATTTTTGAAAAAATGATGTTTTAATAATGTGCTTATCCTAAAACAGTGTTTCTCAACCTTTCGCGGTCGATTTACGAACAGTTTTTGTGGGGGTCACTACAACATTTTACGGTAAAATGTCTCAAATATATCAACTTTATATTTAGTCGAAAATGCAGTGAATAGCAGTGACAACCCAACAATTGGTATGCAATCAAATAGCGATAAAGAACTATTTGTTACGTTCGACCGGCAAGAACAGCTTGTTACTGGGTTGTAAAGAGAAGATGACAACTGTTCAAGATCAAATTCTACGCAGTAGCACCGTACGACTTGATAAGAGCATTCGCCTATTGTTCTGTTGCTGGCCTGCTTCGTGGCTCACCGATTGAAAAGCGCTCTCCTGATTAATTCCAGTCGAAAACTTGCAAAATCTGATGGTGTACATAGATGTTCGTAGGAAGAAGCATGTTTCTCCTTGAAGTGAGTGTCCATTTGTTCACCTGATGACTGCGCGTGCGAATGTAGCTGATAGTTGTGCGAGTTACTTGGCATTGCGCTACTTGCATAACACGGCCGAGAAAACTGGTCTTGCTAGGTTCCTACCTGGCCCGTGATTTTCACACGGGCCGCCATTTGTTACATCACAGATACCAGTTCAAGGCAGCGCTGAAACGCGCCAAGAAGCAGGTGTCGGAGGCCATAGCTTCTGGAGATGCTACAGAAATAAAGAAAGCGAAAGGGATGGAAGTTTTGTATGACTCCTTGCAACTCGCCCACAAATGCATTCTCAATTCGTTTTATGGTTATGTAATGAGGAGAGGGTAGGTTGGTTTGCATATGTTTTAGTGCAGAGTGTGTGTACATCAGGATTTTTTTAAGGCGTTTTAGGGACCCGATTCGGGCCTTAGAATCAGAGAAATCAGGTACCGACAGATCCATACAGGGTTCCTAACATTTTCCTTAAAAAAACCTGGTGTACACTGTAGTGTTTTATGGATCGCGGCTTTTTTTTCACACGTGAAAATGAATCTAATAAAGTTGAACTTAAGAGGACAAACCGGAACTTCGCTGACATGTTTTCAGTATTTCAATGATTAAACAGGTTTTACAAAGGGACGTTTTAGTAGCTCCAATCATGCTTTCAATGAAATCTGCGTTGCGTAGTTGTTTTCGGGATGGTTAAATTGACTGATTTGCTGCAGCAGCAAAACCTCGTTCGACTGTTACTTGAGTAAACATCTATCACACCCTGGTCCTTTCACGGCTGCAACCTGCGAGATATTGTGGTCCGCTCGTGTGTATTGTCACGATGCAACTAGGATGGTTGCTTTGCTTTATTCTGGGGGAACATGGCCCGTGAAGGTCTTCAGGCACCATGCTTGACCCCCCACTCGTTGTTTCATCGTCAAAGACCAGGTGTCAAAAGGTACCCAGCAAGTCTTGTCCCAATCCGTTGTTGGATCCAACCCCTACTAACTAACACTAGTGAGAAAAAAGTTTCAAAAGCGAGTTTTACGTCTGTTAAACACTTTTTCTCTCAATGATGTCTCAATATTTCTACGATGCGTCCAGACCGGATTTGAATGATTTCTGCTGAATCCGAAATGCGTGCGTAGGTTGACTGAAATAGTTAGAACGATGTAAGTTCAAGGAAAGAGATATGATTGGCTATGGATGCCACTCCCACTATTGCAGCCAATCACAGCACTTGGTTTCCAGGGCCCGGTGGTATTCAATGGAGATGGCCGGCATTGTCTGCTACACGGGAGCCAAGATCATTCAGAACGCAAGAAAGCTGGTGGAAAAAATAGGTTTGTTGGTGCCGTATATTTTCTGGTTGGCAGGTCTGCAATACCAGCAAAGAACACAACGGCATTGCTTTTATACATCGTTTAATGCGTCATTTGCCTCATTTAAAGTCTTAATCGATTATTATGTATGTGAAGGATATATTGACAGTAGTTCCATGTTAAACGTTGCATATCTCTCAAACAAGCTGCAGTTCACAAGGGTTTGCGCTGCTTCCGCTACAGATGTGGTTTCAGTCGTTGATGGCTTTGACCTCGAGTAGATCTTCCATGGCTTGGAATGGATGCCTGCAGTCGCATTTTGTAAATATGTTTCGGGTTTTGGATCCTTTTCGAAATCGACAGTGCGTTGTAGGACATTGATTTCCGCCACACACATTAAACCATGTGGATGCAGTGAAATGCAGAGCGAGACTGATCCAACCGGTGTGTCTTTTATGAGCCGATTCTGTGTATGTCTGCTTTTGAATCCTCCCCCGCTGTGTTTACTTTTGCAAGTTTCGTTGTCATAGCAACTTATCACGTGCGCAGGCAAGCCATTGGAGCTGGACACGGATGGGATCTGGTGCGCTTTGCCCGGAAGCTTTCCTGAGAACTATGTCGTGGAAACAACGAATGCTAAAAAACCCAAAGTGACCATCTGTTACCCTGGTGCCATGCTGAACGTTATGGTGAAGGTGAGCCTCTGGTTTGCTGAACGTTATGGTGAAGGTGAGCCTCTGGTTTGCTGAACGTTATGGTGAAGGTGAGCCTCTGGTTTGCTGAATGTTATGGTGAAGGTGAGCCTCTGGTTTGCTGAATGTTATGGTGAAGGTGAGCCTCTGGTTTCATTTCGTTTTACGTCGATATTTTGCCACGCGCACGTTTCTTTGAAAATGTGCTTTGATGACGAAGCCTTGAATGCTCGTTCCTCACTGAGCAAGACTTCGTGCTTTACAGGATGAGTTCACAAACGACCAGTACGAAGAGCTGGTTGACCCTGCCAACCTGAAGTATGAGCGCAGAAGTGAGAACTCGATATTTTTTGAAGTGGATGGACCGTACCTTGCAATGATATTGCCCGCTGCGAAAGAAGAAGGGAAAAGTCTGAAGAAACGCTACGCCGTTTTTAATTTTGATGGCTCCCTGGCAGAACTCAAGGGGTACATGATACGAATTCTTCGAACCTTTCAAACAGAAGGCTAATATTGCTCCAGATGGTCTGTCGTTATAGTTCTACCTCCTGTTGTTTGTTGTTGAATACTGAATGAAAGTTTCAATAGGTTTTAACTAATAGCTGCTGTTCGTAGTCGCGTTAATCCCTTGTATGGTGCAGAAGCCAGTGATGTTTTTACACAACGCAACATTAATTACTTTGTATCAGATACAGATGCATTTGTGTTGTTCACCATTGCCTGCTGCTCAGGTTAGTTGTTCACAATCTTGATAACCTGCTTGCTGGAAGTAGTTTGGCAGAGATTTGAAATACGGTTATGTTCATCAACACGGACCTCATTTTAATTGTTGAAACAAACCACGTGCTTCGCAGGCGTCCATCTTTGTGCACGGGCCAGCAGTAAGTTGCGCCATGCGCCATTCACTCTCAACCCCAGGTGCTCGACCATACTTGCTTTAATCCACCTACCCCCCATAGTACCCGATCACATTTTTTGTGGAGACCCAGCCCCTGGCTGTCCATCACGGTCCTTCCGCTTGATTTTGAAGGTTTGAAGTGAAGAGGAGGGGTGAGCTGCAGTTGATCAAAATCTTCCAGTCGTCCGTCTTCGACGCCTTCACAAAGGGATCGACGCTGGACCAAGTTTACCAGAGTGTCGCGAAAGTTGCCGATTACTGGCTGGACGTCCTCTACAGCAAGGTGGGGTTGCAAGTGCATGAGGCAAAGAATGTCAATTATTGGGGGTGCAGTTGACCGCCGACAACCTCAACATGCTCAGGAGAATTTGTATGCTTTGCGTCGATGTTGAAACTTGTGTTCTTTGTATGATGAACGATCCACGCAGGAGCTGCAAAATTTTGTAGTGGTTCAGTAAATCCGCAATGAAAAAAATCGCGCTTTAGGTGTTTGTTTGTTAGTTAGAAAATGGCAGTGTGGTTAGGGTCTGAAATTATCATTGGCTTATTTCAACAGGATTAGGCTTAGACATTTTATGCGAAGAAGAACGAAAAGAAAAAAAAACAAAAGAAAACGACGCAATTGGCAGCAAAATAACGAATTTACCATCAATAACACGCCACAAAAGTTGTAATATCCATCGAGAAGAAGTGGGTGTTCAGGACAAAAGGGTTACGTCTGCTTATACAGGAGCTCAGATGGGTCCCTGGGCAAATACAGGAGCGCAGATGGGTCCCTGGGCAAATTTGGGAGCGCAGATGGGTCCCTGGGCAAATACAGGAGCGCAGATGGGTCCCTGGGCAAATTTGGGAGCGCAGATGGGTCCCTGGGCAAATACAGGAGCGCAGATGGGTCCCTGGGCAAATCTGGGTGCGCAGATGGGTCCCTGGGCAAATCTGGGTGCCCGAATAATAATATTTTTGTTGAATCTGACATCAGTTAATTGTTAATTGTACGCATGTTAACGATACCGATGTGCTTACACAAAAAATTATAAATACTGGTCCTAAAAGAAGAGTGTGGTTGAATAAAAGTAAACTTGTAGGCATTAAATGTATGAAGAGTTGACAGACCACATCTTCTTTGAAAAGCACTGCTTTACGTTCTATTTAGAAAACTTCCATTCTTCTGCAGCAAATATTTGCCACAAAACATTTATTCCGTCGTCATAGGCAGCTAACATGCCGGACTCCGAACTCTTCGACTTGATCAGCGAGAACCGTTCGATGTCCCGAAAACTGGAAGATTATGGTTCCCAGAAATCAATGTCAATCAGCACTGCAAGGCGGTGGGTTGTTGGTGGTTCTGGTGGGGGTGACTGTTTTTCTCTACAGCCTCTTTTCTATTTATTATATTTTTACAACGTTGCGTGAACTTTCTTTTGTCAAACTTTTTGAGAGTATGATAAAGGATTTTGTGATGAAAACATTAAAAAATTCCGGCAAGTGTAAATTGATTCGTATCAAATAGCGCGATGGATCTATGGTGGGAAATATTTGTCCCTTTCGCAATTTTTAAAAAATTTAGTCAATGTGGAACGAATTTCAATTCAGAGAAATCCAAGTGTAACGTCGGAAGGAGTCTTTCCTGCAGAAGAAATCTGATGCGATGAATCGTCCGGTCTTCTATGAGTCCATGACACGAATAGTGAATGTTTTTTGTTGATAGACTCGCAGAGTTCCTCGGGGACCAGATGGTGAAGGACGCGGGCCTATCGTGCCGTTACATCATATCGAAGAAGCCTGACGGGGCCCCAGTGACTGAAAGAGCCATCCCTCTGGCCATATTTCAGGTGGGCCCGCTCCCCACCTACATGCTCGCGTTTCGTTACTTGTTTCTTACGGCAAGTTTCATTTCTTAAAAAGACGTTCACTTTCTGGTAACAATCTCCTGCTACAAGCCACGATGATAATATTTTGAAAGTTTTTGATTTGTCCTTGTTTGACGCAATAAAGGATTTGTATTGCCCTTGTTTCACGTAATAGAGGATTCCCACCGCGTTACTGAAAGTACGTTTGGCTTCCTCTTAAGAGTGATGAGCTGTCTCTTGACTATCAACGATCGCTGCCGCTCGTAGGAGCGGGAATCAAAGTCAGGGTCGCATCTTTGTCGACAGGCGGGGCATGTTGTCAGGGCAGTGTTTCCAACTCATGTTGTCAGGACAGTGTTTCCAGATCATACGCGTTAGTTCAAAGTGTGCTTTTCTGCAAATAGTGTCACATAAATGCAAGAGTAGTATACTAAGAAACCACGGTTATGTGGCTACCTCAGAAAAACAGCCATCCCAAGGTATCATTTGCATTTGCGAATCGGTGAACGGCCCCAGTACTCACACTCTTGGCGGCTGCTGTGCAGGTTCGAACCTCAACCCTATGAACAGGCAGTTTGTGCCACTTCACCCGGCGCTCAAATACAGTAGCAAGAGCGGCGGAATGGATCGCAAGGATTCAATCGATGTCTTCGTCTGGAAATAATTTTCTCGAACTTCACTCGTTGCCTAGTGATTGCGCGCGGTTTTTATGAGCCAATGAAATCCCTTTGATTTGAAAAGCTTGCTTCAGCTTTTATAACACGTTACGTGAAGGGAGCGCTGAATTGTGCTTTTTTCTATAACAGGTTTCGCCAAACTGACCTTCCACACGTGTTTGGTGGAAAACAAGGCAGCAATATGGAACAAAGCTAATCCTTACGTGCAGTGTTTTTACAATTGTTTCAACGTTCTTCCAAACAAACATTATTGAATAGTTGCGCAATGCATCAGTTCGCGTCCGCTTCGAATGCCCTTCAATGCTGTTTAACTCGCTTCTACAGATCAGCGTTGGAGAAACAATGTGGTTTGTCACGAAATAAAGTCAGTTTTTGGGATAGTCTGTTATGGGGGACACGTAGTATTATATTAAATTTGAACCTGGTAAAAATGTTCCTAATAAAGATCTTTAAAACCGTCCACAGTGGGCTTGTTATCAATGCTTTGATTGTTGTAACTCCCTGTCGCTTCAGTCGGAAACAAGCATCAAGCGGCATTACCTTCGCAAGTGGACCAAACAGTCGCAGATGATGGATTTTGACATCCGGGCCATCCTTGACTGGGAGTATTACATCGAAAGGCTCGGCAGCGCCATCCAGAAGATCATCACCATCCCCGCCGCACTCCAGGTGAGGCATGCAGCAGCAGGGCATGACTGACTAGCCGGACAAAGTTGTGTGCAAGAGGTTTGTTGAAAGCGATTGCCGAAGCTGCTTATTGCGAGTTGTATTAGAAGAAAAAGTTTTGCAATAAAAATCTCCTGCGCAACCAACCCTTCCCCCCCGATGTTTGCAGGGTGTTCCGAATCCTGTGCCGCGGGTCAAGCACCCTGAATGGTTGCACAAAAGGCTGGTTGAAAAGAACGATGTTTTCAAACAGAAGCGCATTACAGACATGTTCAAGCCGAACCCGTCGAAACGCCGACATGATGAAATACCGAAAGAAGATGCAGGTATTTTTCGGTTGTACCTTTAAAGGCAGAGCGCAGCGAAGAAGTGCTACCAGTTGTGCGGCTCGTGCTGATTTTTCAACCGTGACGTGACTTCAACTGTTGTTGCGAACTGAACCATTCCATTGCCTCCATCCTCATCGTCTTAACTTAGTCGGTGCGTGGTTCAAACGATTGAACAAAGTTGTTGTTGATCAAACCTGCCTAGCAGTTTTTTATCTCAGCTGGTGGTGGTTTTGCAATAATTTGACGTATGTGCCAGCATCAGGAAAATAAAAAATGTGGTGTTTACTTTTGAATTCGAAGGGTTCGCTTCAATTTTTATCTATGCCATCATCAGCAGAAATGAAAGCTATTCTGTTTTGGAAGACTTGTATGTTTTGCAGACACAGCCAGAGATGTTGAAGATCTGCTGCCAAACATTTCCACTGTTCGTCACAATGGTGCAACGGTAACTGTGACGAAAAGAAGAAAAATGGATGAAACGGAGGTCGGTCGTGCCGGGAACTCTGGCTGCTATAAGTTTTTTGCTGTTCAATGCTTTTAGTTGGAGAAAAAGCATTTTTGAAAATCATCTTACCGCATTTTGTCGACATATACATAGTCAGAGTTACCATCACAAGTTATGATTATTTCGTGCACATGACATGGATTCATTCACGGGTTGCCTTTTATTCCGTTGTTTTGAATTGTTGCTGCGCCGTAGTATGCTTTTAGCGACAACCCCCGAAATGGTGTGGGGAGGGAATAAATATTCGGGTCTTTGAACATGTGGAGACAGAATTTATGAATTCGCTCAACTGAAGGTTGGGATGAGACGTCGGCGGGGGGGGGCTGCAGCGTTGTCGACTCGCTCGGCGCTCTCTGTGACGCAGACAATCCACAGCAGAACTTCCTGCGCATTTGTGGATTGTCTGCGTCACAATGCTTTGGCGCACATTTCTTCTGACGCACCTCTACTATAAACTATAACTGCTCAACTACTGCATCATACGAATATTGTTTCCAGTAGACGTTTGAACAAGTCGCAGAGGCAGCAGAACGAGATGGGTATGGCAGAGAATGGATGGGGTCTTAAGGCCGGTGTAAAAATCTGAGCCAGTTCTGTTTTTCTGGTTTCTTAATGTAATTATTTCACTTCCAGCTCGAGTGAAGTAAGGAGAGAGTCATCATGACGAGTCAAGTATACGAGACTGAGATAGAATAGCCTTACAGTTGTTTGTTTATTGTTCAGCTAGTTTTACCTTTTTATTTTTTATGGGAATCATGAATGGATTAAGCTTCTGCGTTCTATTTAATAGACAATTTAAAATTCGTCAAAGTCATCCTCGAATGCATACCAAGGGTTAGGATGAATTTCATTGAATGACCCTTCTCCTTCCAGTCCATTTTCACAATAGTAGTGTAGGCCTAAGTGACGCAAACCCCGCGTGGGATATTTATTTTTAAAGTTTGTTATTTTCATCTGGGAAACTTTAACTAGCCGAGTAAATATGTTTGTCCAGTTGTAGGATCTGACTGCCTTTGGTAATGAGTATAAAGAAACGTGGTTAAAGTAGAAAATTCATGATCCTGTAAATTTTCAGTGGGCTTCAGAGCAGGAGTCTAAACAATGCGGCTGCGATCACCCCTGGCTCGCGCTGAAGTGTTTTAATTGTTTCTGTTGCCATGACAATTAGTTTTTGTGTTTATGGTTTGCTGATAATAGCACCTGATGAATGCACGCGCGAGAAATCTCGGGACGCACTTCAGGTGTGAATCCTGGTGCAACCAGCTGCGTGCACGTCTGAAATTATTGCTTGCGAAGCATATCTGACAAAATCACGCAATCTTGCAAATGTTTTACAAACAGAAAACTTCAAGACAGTCAAACGCAAGGAACAGAAAGTTCACGGGCGATTGGCCTTCTAACTGTAGAGTGTTTATTTATTCAAGTTTGCATAGAACCACCCATGACGTAGCAGCTGCTGCTGGATAGAGGCATTGAATGAGAAGTGCTGGTTGTGACATGTAATGTGTATTATGAGATCACACTAGGCGGGTTCTTATTTCTTTCTCCTGACATGATCTTGATTCTGCAGAATGAAGATCTTTCGAAACCATGGCTTGAAGTTCTGGGGACCCCTCCCCCTAGCTCTGACTTGTTCAAAGGACCGAAAGAAAAGAGACTGGAGTGGTTCGCGTTTCATAAAAAAAAGTGGGCCTTCCAGCGAAAACAGCGACTGGCTCTGAGAAGTGGCGACACTTCCATCGTTGTTGGTCAAATGCCAGCTCCAAAGATGACTAATACAGGTAGTGACTGTTTCATTCTAGTTTTGAACGATATGTTTTAACACAGGGTTTCTTGGCGTTTTTTCTCTCGTATACCTCATGGCAAATTCCCAAAGTACAATTTGCCTTTTAATCTTGACGATTTACTTACTTTTTCACTTGTGTAAATGCTTGTAACGAGTGAAGAGGCAAAGATTGTTTCAAAATGCGGAATTAACGTTGAGACTTAAGAGCAATTGCGTTGAGTCCAAACAACTACATACAAAGCACCAAATAGCGTTGATTTTTTTTCTTTTATGAGCAGCTGAGAAACGAATTGAATAAATAAGTCAGTCAATCGGTGGGATTCTTAGTGTTATTTTCCTCCCAAGTTTATTGTTTGTGCATTGTGTAGCAAACAATAAAGATTACTGCGCAATAGAGGATGTCGTTGCAACGGAAATGCAATCTCCTTTTTTGATCAAGTCAAGTCTTGAGCATGAGTAGGAAAAACATACGTGTTGTTGAAAATAAAACCGGTCGCTTATTCGTGAAGAGTTTGGTGGAAAATAGGTAAAAAGGTGGCATGTGACCAAAGAATTCAGCTCAACACTTACACATTAGTTTTTGTCGTAACTCATTAATTTTAACTGTTTATGACGTTTAACCCCCCCCCCAATTTAAGATATTGACGTTGCACGGACTTGCGATGAAGCGGTTCGTAATTATTTTTTGTCTCGAGTTATTTCGACTTCACCGCCGGCTTGTCACACGTACTTCATGACCAGCCCAGCCACGCACTTATACACAGTACTTTTTAATGTGTTTTGGCAGAAACGGAGAAACGGTCTCTCAAGTTTTTCCAACGGCCTTTTTCCCAAAGCTGTTTTGCCATTGTTAACCGGTTTTAACTCCATTGCCCAGGCATTAAAGCTGGCTGCTTGGTAATGGACTAAGAAACAATACTTGTATGAATCAATTGTTAAATCTCCATGACAACAACACGCGAATTTATGGTCTTCGACATACTTCAGGGTAATTGTTGTTGCACCATTTGTGAAGTTAGCCCCAATTCGTTCGCAAATTCAGAAAAAACGGCTTTAGAAGGCTTAGCGCTTTTAAGATACTGCGTAAGTTTTTGAAGCACATTTGTAATATACAAAAACTGAATAGTATCTGTTGAAACGAATCCTTCCACAGCAATTAATCAGACACTATGATGTCATAATATATTTCGCCCACTGAACAAACGTCTCCAGCTCTTGTTCAGACAGAACCAAAACCAAAGGGTTATTATTGAAAGCTTGCACTAAATGCAGTTTTTTTCAGCCGGTCGCATCACAACTGGCCCCTGCATGCCCCCCTGCTTGCTCTATCCGTTCTGACAGGCACGAATTCAATAAACCTCTCTGGTTTAGGGAAAGCTATTGCAGTTTAGTGTATTTATTTCAGCCGCAAGGTCCACAAGACATGGACCAGCACGCAAAGAAAACAAAATATAACCCACATACGAAACTTCAGCACACACTCCCCAACACACACGAGGCAAGCACACACGCCCCAACACACACGGGACGACGCTAGCGGCGACGTACATGGGAGCAGCTTCCCAACAAGCATATTAATGAACTGAAGTCTTTATTTATTTCGTAAAAACAAAGTGAAACTTGGCAGTAGATTTCCCGGCTCTTGTCAGCAGAGCTTCAAGAATTTTGCTGGGTGGGTCTGGAGACATGGNCGTTACCTAGAGTTGCGAGCGGCGGCCGCGTTTTTCATTGTTTCGCCGCGTGCAATTGACGCACACCGCGTGGGAATATGGGACCTCCTACTGAACCGTTGCAATCCACAAGTCGTATAACACTAGTCGTTGCAAACATGCTGTCTTGGATCTTACTCTCTGCTTGTAGCGCCCCCCTGTGGACCAATGCACAAACACGAAAACTTTGGCGTCGAGTAACTATAAAGGCCTTGTTTGTGAAAGCAGTTATTCAGAGTGAACTGTAGCGGTGTAAAGCTGAAGCCGATGTTACAAGGTTACCTTGCTGTGCAGTAGCTACCAGCAAAATGGCTGTGGCTTCATGCACAAAAGTAGCTAAAGTGGGTGCATTGGGGTGACAGAATAAAACGATGAAAAGCACGTTGTCGAGTCATATGCAAACCTAGTTTCTGCAGCAGTGCGGTTGGGGTCAGGGGTGNGGTTGGGGTCAGGGGTGCGGTTGGGGTCAGGGGTGTGGTGGGGTCAGGGGTGCGGTGGGGTACGTCCACAAACGCGGTTGCGGTGTGGACAGGAACAGCTGGGGCGCTGAGACCAGCGGCAACATCTCTAATCGCTACAGCGATAAAACTCGCCAGACATTCAGTTTCGGTCTTTCCCCTGTTTCGAGACTGTCCTGGCAGCTCTTGAAACAATTACGGCAGCGCCATATCATGACTCTGGTCAAACTCGTATAGCTAACTATCAACAGAAATGCTTGTGCTGTTAAATGTAGAAAGCAAAGGGGGAACCGCCCTGACTGGGATCCTGATTCATATAAACAATTGTTGGTTAGTTAAAACTCTATTCTTTGCCAACGCAAACTTTTCTAAGACCACCATAACTGGTTAAGAGAGTGATCACAGCTTGGTTAGTTTTTCGAACATATAAATGTTTGTATTATTCTTGTGCTGTTTTGTGAACTTGCAAAATCTTTTGAAATAAATATCGTGAATCTCCTCACAACCTCTGTCCAAAGTCGACGTCGTTTTGAGCGAAAAAAGCATTGCAGGGAAAAAAAGTTCTCGTGGCCATGGTCGGGGTTTGACAGCTCATCTGCTAAACTTTTATACCAATCTTCAACCAAGCCAATAACGGACAACGTTGGTCTTGCTGTACTTGGCGCCTGGCCAATGTAATGGAATTGCAATCACATCTGAAACGCAATAAAATGCCAGTTATTCATGAAGGCGCAAAGGCGGATATTAACAGCGCTGATTAATTATTTTTTCCAATCATTACTTCACCTGACGAAGGTTTGGACGGATTCCTCCGCCAACAAGCCCATGCTTTGTTCCACTCGGCGTGGGAGGTGCTTGAAGTCGCTGAAACGGAGGACGCAGGCTGTTTCAAGGTGTTTGCTTTGATTGGAGCAGAGATGCATACTCTGAAGGTAACGCTGGTCCCGTGCGACTTATGTCTGCGAAACAAATATGTTGCGGTCGAGTTAGATTACCGTTTAAACTTCTTCGAACTCAATAAAATTTTGATTGTGCCGAAAGTTAACGACAAAATGTTTATTTCTTTTGCTCTGTGGTGTCGGCGTGGCAAGTTTATTTCAACATATCAACGTGTTCTTGAGCAAATGGTTCGTAGCAAGCCCTTGTGCTGAAATGCCCCCCCCCCCCCGAAGATCTGTTTGCGCTCAAACCATTGGCTCTCA
>JGI24159J19872_10003344_pt1 | contig 19908 bp, 13 predicted proteins | sample Ectturendosymbi4_FD_19872 | JGI IMG/M metagenome (IMG submission 19872) | reverse complement strand
TTTGCCTGCAGAGGCAGGTTGCGAAACTTGCTAGCGGATTGTTGCACTCTTGGTCTTTATTGCGTAACAATAACACGGCAATAAATCTTCAAATGTTTACTTCAAGTCACAGTAAGTAGGCGCTTGCCGCATGTGACCAGGACTCCCACTGAGTTTTTTTCCATGGAGACCTGTTGTGTCTTGGTTTAATTATGAAAAATCGCGTGAAATCTGTGTTTTTTCGAAGTGATAAATTCATCAGCAACTTCAGTGTGTTCAATAATATAAAGATAATTTTACATTACAGTATAACTTTACATTACCGTGTAATAATATAAAGATAACTTTGCATTACAACTTTACGTTGGTTACATTTGAATAAGAGCTGATGATGCCTACTTCGTAGGCGAATTATATAGGCCTACTCTGTAAGACCTTAGTGTCTGATTATTTGCTGAGAAAGGATTTCTTTCCATAGGCAGTGTCTTTACAGTGTTTATATCGCACATCAGGTCAGAAATTACACATATGGGATGAACACAACGTGTTCCATTGGTTTCATATTCTCATATAAGATCATTGTCAGGGTTATATGCAGTGGTGTGTTTAAGGGAAGGAAAGTGAGGCACTTGCCTCGGCCCCCCTTTGCAACTGTAATGTGTAAAGTACCTTGCTTTCAAAGGGGCCCAATAACAACTGTAATGTACAGTATAAGCAGGCCACTTTGCTTTCAAAGGGACCCCCAACAGCAGTTGTAATGAGTAAATAGCTTGCTTTCAAAGGGCCCAAAGTAACCGTAATGCATAAGCGCTTTTTTTCAAAGGGCCCCCTAACTTCATTGATTTATAGTGCTTCATATTTCAATTTGGGGGTTCGAAGCTTTCTCTTGGGGCCTAAGTGGTGACGGGACTGAATTTTGGGCCCCCTGTGACAGCTTGGGCCCTCCCCAATTGGGGGTATGGAGTGCGGCCGATACGGCTCTGAGCACATCTAAAAACTTTGGCAGGCGAAGGGCCTGGCCGTCAGACTTAATTATCTGTCACCGGGCTGCTCGCTAATTCGCAGGTCGCGACTATTACCTGAAGCCTCGATTGCTGAAAGCGCATGTCAGTTACATCGACAAACTCTCAGTGACTCTTGGCACAAGCGTCGACAAGTTTGAGCAGGAATTGTGTCGTTTAGTCAACGAAGACCGACTGAAAAGAGACAATTTAACTGAGGACGGCAAGACCGTGGTGGTCACAGAAAGAAGGCTTATGGTAAGGAACATCAGTAACTGGTAAATCGTGGTTTGAAAAGCTTCTGGTCGTTGCAAGTTGGCATGTACTTATGGATTGTTTTGTATTTTTTGGTGAACTTGTAAGATTTTTCTTTTTATGAACCCCTGGCAGTCGGTGTAAGCAGGGATGCCGCTTCAAAACTCCATGCTTTCTCGTTTCTTACAGAACTTTTTATAACTTAAAGACCAGTGCTGTAGTCTGCAAACGTTGTTTCCTCTCTTTTGAAGCTCTTTGACCTTTTGACGTGATATTTGCTCCTATTGCGTCTCAATCATTAGGAAAAATTTGTCACTTCTTCTTTGGCACTATGCGCCACTGCTTATGACTGCTGACAACACCCTACGGATTCCAGTATTTTGATGCATGTTCTCATGACACGTCTTTTCATGATGGACTTCAGCATACATTTATGTAAACTAGCGTTCTATTGAGGTTTTGGGTTTGTTTACGAAATATCTTCCTTTTTTCTGGTTGCTTACGCCATATTACTTCCGGTAACCGATTATGAAGCCACCTTTGAAGGACTGTTTAAAAATGTTGCATGATACCATTTGATTTTTAAACAGGTAGGTGTACACAACGGCTACTGTTACGTGCAAAAGCCCCAGTACGTCCATTTGGAACCAGAAGAGATTGTCGGAAGGGACAGAATGGCCAGTTTTGGCAAAGGAAAACGAAAAGACGTATCGATGGTCAGGTGAGTCGTTTCGCGCATTTTCAAGAACTCATTCAAACCAGTTACGTGACCAAACCTTGATCACATGTCTCTTTCTTAAATATTCTGCTTAACTTCACTGGATTTCGCTGTAAAATTGTCCTGCTTCAAAACTTGAAGTAAAAAATTGTGGAATTTGCCGAGCCTGTGGTGCAACATTACAACACGAACTATCCTCAAAACCCCGCGTCAATTACAAGAAATACTATGGAAAATCAAGTATAAGTGATGGTGTAGAATGTAAATGCAAACGTGTTTGACCGAAGTTGCACTTTTCTTAACAATTTTCTGTCCGTTTTGAATCCGGACCACGGAGCGGCTTTCTATTTTGTCACAACTTGCTTCTGCCCACTGCATGAAAGATCGATAGCGATTCTAATCTAAAGTGCGTTCACCGATGCCGTTAATGTTCAAACGCAGTGACAGGCTGTAAATGCAAAGCTACATCACCAAATTGAGACGAAGTTCCAATCGCAAAGCTTGATTGAATGTATTTTGAAAGATGTTCACACTGTATGCGTTTTTCACGTACATTCTCCACACAAAGCTGTCATGACTTACAATCAAACACCGTAAGGTGACGACCGAAAAAGTTTTCTCGGTGCACCACGTTGAAACAGGCTGGGTGAAACTGCTGTGGGCTAAGTTGGTTGTTGGTAGCAAGTTTGTGCAAAGAAAGCAACATTTCCATATCCGAGAAAATGCATTCTTCTCCAACCAGCGCTTGGTTGTTTGCTGTGCAAATAAGAACGTTTCGTGCATGAGATGGAACGTCGAAAAAAGCTTTTAAATACCTTTGTCGCACAAGGATCGCAAGGTGCGTGTTGTCTATCCAACTGAAACAAGTAAAGACTTCATCGTGATGTACCCTGATTTACAAAAACTAAACAACGTTCAAGCTTTGAGCGTTTTTGACAATTAATCATTATCAGCTGTACGGCTTTTCCGCTGCTGAAAATTGGCCGGCCTCAGATCGTTTTTCTATTGGCGTACATTTAGCACAACATCGAGCAACCGCTTGCTTCTGAGAAGCCGCATCCAGCTGAATGAGATGATAGTCGACCCAATGGTCGCTCTCGTCATGCAGCTCGAATACATCCTTTCCGTGCCATCGAACGAGCAGCGGTTCATCACAGGTAAGCAGCTCGTATTGCAGCAGCATCTTCAAGATCCAGGGTGGAACTGTCGTACTGTCGGTGTCAGTCCTGGCAGGCTTGGCAGTGGTTTGGCGTCGATTCGTCTCTGAATTGAATTACTTGATCCTGGAGCAAGCCCACTTGGATTACCAAACTATATTTTTATAGCCGTGTCAAAAAATTAACAAGCGAAAAACATTAAGAAAGTCAACTCAAATTTGTGTGAAACTTTCGCTTATAGCTGTTGGGAAAGAAACATGCGGTGCGTTTCTTTACCTTCCGTTATGAATTTGTCATTGGTTATGTCATTCTTTTGATTTTGTTGTTAGGTCAAGAGTTAGTGCTGCTATGCATATTTAATAAGTTGTTCGTTAGTGCGTTTCTTGGTAACTTTTGGTGACCCTACCGCACGACAGCATCTTTTTGCGCTAAACCCGCAAGTTGGCTTGTACACCCTCAGTACATGTCTTTTATGTGTTCTTCTTAGCTGTTGCACTGCTACATCCAGACCTTCCGTCATGAATTTTCAGTGCTCTCGAGTTCGGATTTTTATGCACCAGTTGTTGTGCTGGACAGTCTGGTTACTGGAAAAGCTAAATGGATTGTGCCTGTTGTGGCCATTGTTCATGTGCAGGCCTACATCACATTTGTCCAATTGATTAAATCACAGCAAACCAAAAAACTCAGGAGCGAATATTCATCAAGCTCGCAATTATCCGCATTAGTTTAGGCACTATCAACGTTGCCTAATGCATTTTGTTCTGCAAAGCATTGTGTTCGTTTGTATAGTGCAGTGTGCAGCAGCTTATCCACACTGGGCGTTTTGGGTGAGAAATTGAAAGTGGGGGCGCTAACCTGCGCCATCAAATTTGAACCTATTTTAACCTTGCTGTAGTTGCACGATTACTTTCACTATTTACAAAAAAAAACATTTCGCGATTTGAATAATTCACCAGCGAAGCACGATACTTTCGTGAATCTGTAAAAAAAAACGGTTATTCATATTTTGGAACCGATCTATTACCAAAAAAGGTCAGCGTTACTCTATCACCCATGATTTGTTTTCTTTTTTCCACGAAACCTTACAAACGCTGCCCTTACTCGCTAGTGATATGCCTTCGAACGTCAAGGAAGGGTGGCCCCTTTAAAGGGACGCAGAGGTAATTTGCTCGAGTTGTCTTTTGCCCGCCACTACCTTCGCGTTGGTTTCGCGCACGGAACTTGTCGGTCATTTTTATCTTCCGATCTTCCGCAGGATCAATGCCATCGCTCCGAGGTCAGCCAGTCACGGTCATGCTGAGATGGGCCTACTGGGCCCCGTACGCATCCGACGGCATACCAAAGGAAATATCCGTCAGACTGCACGTAAATCATTGTTTTTATTCAGTGAATGCTTAGGATCATGATGGAACAAACGTTATGTTGAAAGCCGTAAGACTTGGTTAATATCTTGCACTCTGACCACGTCCCGTTACGATGGCGCAGATCTCGTATGATCCGGAAAACTGTTTTTTTAGTTTCGAACCCAACGAACTTTTTCTTCCATTTCGATTCTGAGCTTGCGTCGATGAGTGAATAATGTTGTCGTGCGTGAAAATATACAGGGTGTTAAGTTTTTCCTGGGCCTTGTGACTTGCTGAGTGAAACGATGTTGAAATGGGAATGTTACTTGTTTGAAGTTATATGTAGACTTCAGTACCATATTATATTTGTGTTAGTATCAGCTACTGTACGTTCATTTTGGTATCTGGAGCCATAGGTGTAGGAGCAGGCAAATTTTTGGGGGTGCGAAGGATTTTTACCCGAATTTCCCCAAACTGGCCCGAAAAATACTCCAAAGAAAATAACCTCCAAAAAAATGACTGCATTACGTCTGCAGTTTGATTTTGGGTGCCATTTTCGTAAAATTAAAGTACATACATCGATTTTGCGAAGGTATTCACACATTTTTCCCAAAATTCCACAGATTTTGCCCGGATTTTCACCAAATTGCAGCCCCGCGTCCAACACCAGTGTTTGGAGCCACGTTGGAAATGAGGCGCGAATGTCTGTCAAATGCGATAAACAATAGCTGAAACGTGTCAAAACTTTTTCTGCAGGGTGATTCTACTGACAATCCAGATTGTTTGCTGTTTTACAAAGATCGCAAACTCGAAGAAGATTCTGATATAGTCAATGGCTGTATCAGGTATATTGTGTACGGTCTTTGAGTTTCGTAAAAGTCCATATCTGTTTCCGAAATATTTCCCCATTAGAAATATGACCACTGGTTAGCTTCTAGTCTTAATTGCGAGATGTTTTCGTTTTTTAATGTGACGTTAAAGCAACAACATTCCGCGTGGAGCTGAATCCACACAGTTCGTTTTAAATGTCTGGTGGACATTTTCGCCAACCCTGAAGTACTAATAACCAGTTTTCAAACAAGACTGTATGCTTGTCCTGCATTAGTGGTGTCATGAAAGGAAATCTTTGAATGGATCTCGCGATTTTTGTTGTAGGTTCGCGTACCTGACGACAGACTTACCTCCTGTACAACGACCTTGGACCCCACCTTCTGTTGAAAAAGCAACGATGATGATTGCAACCGATCGGCAAGCTCGCCCGGAAGTATCTAAGGTAAAAAAGGCCAGATACTTGTGCTTTTCTCATTGCGTAAGTTGCGATACGGGCATAACCGGTGAGCATAAATAAGTTAATTAGTCGTCAGTTTTTCATTGCTGGTCTCTGGCCTAATGGAGGTGTACTTTGTCTAACCAACTCGAGGTACGATTGTTGAACGGCAAGCTAGATAATACTTTTGTCATGGCAAATGCTTGCTTACGCAAAAGTAAGAAAAAAAGTCTTTGCAATCCTTATCTGACATCGTTTCTTCAAGTTATCGAAACCCCTGAAACGCATGCTTTTCTGCATGTGGAAAGCTTTTTTGACTCCTGTATTGTAATTTTCAAGTAATTAGCGATCTCAACGCAGTTGTAACCTGCATCACCATTGCAATATACCCGCTACATCCCGTATCGTTTTGCAGGAAGATAAAGCAGTCCAAGGATATCATGTCGAGATCAGTCACTGGGACACTCCTGGCGACGTGTACCCGGTGTACGCCCCCCCAATACGCCCCATAGCACAAAGGTATGGTTTTCAACAAGGAACGTTTTGGTACAAGAGTTCTGGTAGATTTGTCGAAAATCAGCAGTTTTTTGTTATTAGTCTTCGTCAGCAAGCAGAGTTAAAGCTGAGTAAAACCTAGGAGTTTGTTGCAGACGAAGCAAAAGCGCAAAGTCTTTGTTTCTGATGTTTAAAATGTTTGTAGATTTTGCTCTTTTTTAAGTTCCGGAACTTAGCAGAATTGTAATACAAAAACTTGCTCCGTGAAAAGATCGCAGCTTCTTCAGTGCATTGCTGTTTCACGTCACCGAGCACAGTTCTTACGTCAGTTCGCCTGAATCGGTGTGAATTCCTCTGTTTCAAGCGCCCCCAGTTTGAGCCGCGCCGTCTACGCCCGTTTGTTCGAAGCCGGCTTCCCCGACATCCTCGACCGCAACGGCGCGCCCGCTGACGTCATCGACACGCACGACTCTTCGTTGAGGTTCGACCTGAAGAGAGACATGACGGACGCACTGCAAGTAAGCGTGCGTGTGGTGCTTCCCGAAGCCTCTGGTTTACCCCTTTACTACCAGACTGAGTGGTTTATAAACGGGCTGGCGATGACGTCGGAGTTCAAAGCAGCCGCCACGTGATCGAACTTGGCGTTTGCTGGCGTCGACGCGTTGATCACGAAAACACCACTCGAGTTCATACGTTTTTGTTGTTGCTTTCCAGGCGAACGAGGTCGTTTTGCAGTTCCTCGCTTTCACCCTCCCCGTCCCGGAAAGCCCGGCCGAGGCGCCGGCGAACAACATCAACTCTCTCTTTTTCTCGTTCCAATTCTATCGCTTCCGTCCCGTGACGACGCAGCGCATGTCGCTGGTGCGCTGCCCGGACGCCCCCCCGGGACTGGCCAAGCTCCACAACCCGCGCGTTCTGAGAAAGATCGCCAGCGGAGAGCAGCTGGACCAAGGTACGCGTCGCGTCGCGCGAGTTTCTCGCCTACCCCTACGGCTGCAGAGCTGTGCGACGGAGCGACATCTCAGCTTTCTACCGTGAAACTAACCGCAGTGAAAGCTAACCACTTCGGCTCCGGTCGTTATTGAGCATCACTGGGTCAGGAGCGGAGGCGAAGCGTTCGTGACTCTTCGGCTGGTCCATCCGTTTCGTGGTGAGACGAGCCTTGCGCGACGCCGTGACCTGTGCACATTGCGCGATGCTGTTTTCCACGGAGCGAAGAACGTTCACCTCGATTGCTGTTTGTAATCAGATGAGAATTCTGTGTGTTCTTCGCTTACGCTCCAAGTTTTCACGTTCTTCGCTGATTGGTTCAGTTTTGCCGCTTACTTAGCGTTTCTAAGCAACGAGTGCGCGGATCCACTGCAGTATATGACGGGCTTGCATGTTCGTGCGTTCAGGCAAACCCGGCCTGGAGGTGAAGTACCACGTCGACCCCGCGCACATGAAATGCGGCGAGAACAGCGCTTTTCTCGAGTACCTCGCTTCCCACAACCTCCACATCGATGTCTGGGATGGAGATTCGCTGATGCTTCTCGGGTCGCTGTGTGTTCCCCTCAAGGTACAGACGTCCTCTTCTGGTGCCCGCACTTTTATGTTGTGGTGACTGTTTATTTTCGAAGAGAACACGCATTATTTAATGCTGTGACCAGGTTAACAGTATCTCACCGCTCGTATATCTATCTTTTTTATGACAAACTGCTGCCTAGTTTCTGTGCAAGCAATCACATTGAATCGTTATTGTCATCGATGAGTTAAAGCTGGTGGCTCTTCTTTTCGAGCTTGGGTTCAAACATGGATTTTGAAACAACGACTCTAACCGTGTCGTTAGGTTCTTTTTTTTTTTCAAACAAAATGCTGCGTCAAGCGGCAAAGTTGGACGTCGTCAGTGGCAACCTGACACAGGAAACCCAATTTTCGCGACCAACTACCTTTTTAATGTACGCAACAGCGTGAAATGAAGTCGCAATCCAAATAGTCGTGCTGCACTTTTTTGAGCGGCACAATACTATCAGAGAGCAAAACAACTGCGGAGCAGAGCGAGAAGAACAGGGATGGCCCCGATCAGCCAGCGTCACGAATAAAGGGCTTTCGTTCGGGAGCCGAGTCGTTTTACCGAGTTTCTCCCATTGATGCGCAAAAGAGAAGATGGCGGCAGACACGGCATTCCTGCATTTACGTCCTCGTGCGTTGAAAATCCGTGTGCCATTACCCGCGTTGCGTTTTCCGCTGCCTGACCTTGCGTCTCAACATTATCTCGCGCTTTTCAACAATTATATTGCGTTGTGCAGTTCGTTTTGCGCGGAGGCAGATCGGCGGTTTGCGCCATACACGAAGCGGACGTTGTTTTCACCGAACACTCCGAAAGTTCGCCGACCATGACTGGCGACCTGTCGGCAGGTGGTAGTGTGCGTCCGCTGGGACTTTCCAAGACGGTCAAGGGCAAATTGCACCTCAGGTGGCCGGCGTGACGTATGGCGTGCTTCAACAGGTGTACTGTAGCATGCTTGGCGCGTGTTGTCAGAAGGCAAATCTACCGTAAGATCTCTGCAAGATCGTAATGTGTCTGATTCTTTGCTAAGAAAGGATCTCTTTCCATAGACAGTGGTAAAACTACCGCGTATGGTGTGCATAAATTTCGGTTGCATGAGATGGAGCCTGTTGAAGCAAGTCGATTTTGCTTTTGTTCATTCCACCTCTCTGGTACAAGCGCAAGAATATGCTTTTTTTTTAAAGGTTTGGAAACGTTGGTTTCCCGTCGGATTGCAAGTTCACTCAAGCTTCCATTTTGAAGAAGACGCACATTGTTATGGCTGATATGAGCGGCAGTGGCTTCCCGGGAGGTAGCTTGTCGACAGTTCAACAAAATCGCTGCTTAGGTAAATAATTTGCGCAAGTGTATCTTCCTCATAAACATTTGTGTTGCGATTGTTCGAGTTGTAGATTATTTGCGCTTTGTTTTGCGCGACTTAAAACTTGACATATTCCTATTGGTCTTCACCGCTCACGCTGATTCCTGTCAATGTTGATCTATATACTTGCCATGATAAGTGTGAGACCAACGATCGCGCTTACACAATCGCCTGCTGCAGAGACAGTGACCCAGATTATTGTCAGCTACGGCATACTACGGCTGTGTCAACCATCTTCTCGCCAATATCAAGCAACAGTAAACTGAGGACCAGTTGTTTTTTTTCAAACTTCCGCAAAAAGACGCAGCGTTTTACAGTCGTTGTACGATGTTGTTTGTGTTGACGTCGTTAATCAGTCTCTGGAGCACAATTGACTTTGCAAACGCGAAACTGACTTTCAAACCGAAGTTGTCCTGACCAGGGTATTGCGAGGACCATCGCCGGTACTGAACGTCTTCAACTGAAGTCCGGACTTTTCGCAAGCCGCGTCTATTTCTTCTTCCGCATCGTTTATTTTTCTATTATACAGTTCGGCCCCCCCCGCGCAAAGCCCGTCCGAAACGATTGGCTGACTCGAATCCCGAACTTGCTGGCATGTTGCTCACTAGCGCCACGCGTGATAAGACGGCTCTGGATGCGAGGTTCGTAACATCTTCGAAGACTGCTGCTTTGAGTGAATTTGTTGAAAAAACGCTTTAGACTTGTCGAGAAGTTTGTTGTAACGGGTACCGATTTACGTGTACTTTCAGTGCTTCACGAAAAATTAATGTGGCTTGGCGATGTGACGCGAGCTCTGCGCCACTGGGTAGTCTTATTTTCTGCAGCCTGCTGACAGTTACCATGGTTCTCTGGCAGTTTTTATGGTCGACTTCCCTTTAATGAAACATTTGCCAGCAGCTCAGAAAAAGAAAACATGCTCGGTGTTGCCATGGAAACGAGTGCTGAACGAAAAGGCCGGATTGCTCGAATGAACGCGATTCGACGTTTGGAAACGTCGGTGGAGACTGCCGACGGGAAAAAGACGGTTACGACCGGTCAGCGCGCCTTGGTGAGTAGAAGTCGATCAGTCTTTTCGCCTGTTGTTCAAGACAGTTGCCAGAGCATCGAATGCTGGATTTGTACAACAACTGATGAAGCGCTCTTGCATTTAAGTTTACCCTTTCTCAGCTACATGTGCGATTTTAATTAACGGCTGGAATGGTCTCAGCAAGAAGTTATCGTCTATTTGTTAAGCTTTACGAGGGTTTACCGATTCAACGGCTGATATCCTCATGCACAGCATCTTGACTGGTGAAGGATATGCTAGAATTTTACAACCGTAGCTCCGAGTAAGTTAAGTTTATGTAATCACGAGCAGAGTAAGCTCTAAACAGAACTTGATTCCAACAAAGCTAGTTTCCGTCAGCGTTGATCTTCCCTTCCGTTTTATCCTGTTTGTCTTAGAACTAGACATAAGCAACGAACCGTGTGATCCCAAATCAACTACTGTATATGCTCCCGTAACCACCGCCCTCAAATCTAAATTCTGTTGCGCTTGTGTTGGCAGATGCTTTTAGGTATTGCTCCCTTGGAGTTACCTGTCCTAATTTTTTCTTGTTTTCCTTCACGAAACAGCTGAGCTCAAATGAGTTGTTAGCGAAATGGTAATCTTTCGGATCTTTGTAAAACGTCTCTGACAGACCACAGGGCTTGCATCTGGCGCTAAAAGCACACCATTCAAATCGATTATATTTTAGTGCTAGTTTGCATGCTTCATAACCTCAAACAAGCGTTGAACGGATTTGAAAAATATAACAAATTTTGCAGCAATTGCACTGAAGCTACTGACCTAGTTTCTGCCACAAATCTGCAAATGAAGTGCGTGCAAACTTCGTGCAGCAGGTTGAGGCGCTCGCAGGGATTTTCCCGTCCGGACAACTCTTTTTTTGAAAATGTGCACATTGCTTGAAGCCGCACGACCACTGCTAGATAAGACCGATCCACTTCTTCGATCTGATTTGTAGCGTATTATCTAAATCGTTCTTTTTCCTGGGCGTTTGCGATTATAACTTTTTTAATGATGATGCAAATGGTGAAATTCAAATGATTCTAGCGTCATGTAGATCGGCAGATGCAGGGGATCATGGCGTGTTTGGGGATTAGTAGCCGGCTAGCAGCCAAGCCAGTCGCTTTGACGTGTTCGGGTAAAAGACGAAGTTTGACGGCAGATCACCGGTGTTGACAGCTTAAGTCAAACTGAACGTCTTGCTGAATGAAGCGCGTATTAAAGCAGTGACGCATTTCGTGCATCGTAGACTTTCCTTCAAAATGCTGTGCACATTTTTTCCTGAGCACTGGGTGCGGCAATAATGGTAGCTTCTCTGTTCTTGTGGTTTGTGAAACTTCGTCGATTCTTGCTGTAATTTTCTACTGAGAAAGGAGTCCACAATGGCAGCCCGTGCGCCATGTCAAATTTTTGTTATATTTAAAAAACGCGTTGTAAGATATTTTTTCACAAAAATATATTTTTTATGTTTGAACAAAATTATTTTNATTGACAAATTCTTTGAAACTGAACAAAATAATATCTCTAAAAAGATATATTTTCCAAAATAAATTCATGAAAATTTTTCGTTTCCGAGCTCAACTCCGCCAACAAAGTGTTTGTCACTGACGTTTGCAAATAAATCATGTTGCAAAGTCATATGTTGCACGCTCGGATTTACTGCATTTTTTGATTTAATAAATCATCGCTAGATTTTGTTTCTTCTGCGTTATGTTGCTTCGCATTCTCTCAACGATGTATAATCTCTTTTGTAATATAATAAATCTTTATGGAAAAAACTGTATAACAACGTCTGATATAAGCGTTATTACAAGCATGCATGATGAACTTTCCTCTTGCTTGTGACGTAGTATTCTATGTTTCACCAATGACATCTATCCAATGTATTTAGACTTACTTAACGGCAAGGTGGAAAACGCAGATCCACCCAAGAAATGTTTCGATTCATGGCATGCATTTTGTAATTTCCACTTACCATGACAACAGCCTTTTAAAATCTACATTAATAAAGATTAATTTGAAAGACATTAGATTTCGTTAATAGAATGAAAAGCAAGGTATCGTAGAAGGTTAACAATGATTCATTAGATGAAAACCTGCATTAAAAATCGAACATGCAACATGTGACATTGTATCTGGTATCGTGTGCATAACTAAACGTGTGTGGACGTTCTCATCGAACTTGCGAATGCACCAGTACAGGAGTGCGCCGCATTCGACGCGCCGACCAGTTTAATCCGTCCCGCCAAATACATTGCACAATTTTTTCAAGCACCACGTTTCCGACTGTGTACAGCAGTGCAACGGCATGGCTCTGCTGCCTGTCACGTAAATTGCACTGTATCCGGCCCTGCAGTGGCCAGGGATTCGCGAATTCGGCCCTCGGGTCAAAAAGTTTGGCCACCCCTGCACTATTAGATCGTAGTAGATCGTGTTTTAATGGTCACGCCCAGTCACGTGACAAGGTTAAAAAGACGCTCGCTTTTCAAAAACTCTTTTGAGTACATCGGAGTTTGAAAAAACAGTCACTTTTTTGCAAGGCTTTTGTAGTCAGCAGCCCAGTTTCGCAACAACAGTTCCGTAAAGCGTTTCATTCAATGGCACGAGAAACCTCTGTTCGCGCAGTTGAGCACTCAGGAGCGCTCGATGAAGCTTCGCGACCTGCGGACAGTAGCGGCGTATCGCGATCGCTTGAAGCACGACAACATCACCGAGATCCTGATGCTCTCTATCACCACCCATCACACGATACGCCCGACACTGGGTGTCGCTGAGTTCATCGAGCTGCAACTGAAGAATCCCTTCTCTGCGCAACAGACCGTGACCATCGATTGCGAATTGGATGAGCTGAGGTAACGCGCGAACCCGCCGCGAAAGTCATCGGTCAAGTTTTCCTTCTTACCTATATCGCTTGCGTGATTATTTGGTTTCTTTTATGAACAAGATCGAATGATAACGTGCTTGCCGGCACGACTGCGGCTTCTCTGCTTTTGGAATCCACTTGCTTGGCGCTTACGATGATGTGGCGAGAGTAAGAGACAAGCGCGACCTGTGTTTGTTAATTATTGCGCTGTGGCGAAACCTTAGCAATGTTTCTGAGCGCTTCTGCTCATAGCAGTTGGAAAAAAAGATTATTTCTCGCTGTTCCGGTTGCGACGACGTCGTCGACTGTTGAAGCACAAAACCCTGCGTCGACATTCTCTGCTCACCGATAGGATGCTGTTGTATTTGCAGAGTGATCACCGACGCCCGTGAGTGGCGCTTCTTCAAATCGCTTGTTGGAGTACACACGCCGGCTGAAGAAAACATGTTCACCTTTGACCCTAACACGTCACTTCCTCAGGTGAGCGCGGCTCAATGCAGTTGCTTGTTGCTGTTTTTGCTTTGGTGCATCCTTCGACGATTTTCCAAGAACCTTGGTCAGTAACGGATTAAGGAGGTGGCTGACTGGGCTACAGCCAGGGGGCCCCCAATGCCTAAGTCGGTGAAAGTGTAATGCAGTGGTTCTCAAAGTGGTCGATATCGACCCCCAGGGGTCAATTGGACCATCCAAGGGGTCGAATGGGGGTCGATGAATGGCCAGGGGGCCAATGAATAACTGCTGGGGTCTACTGGAGCAATGAAGCCTTCAATTCAAAATTATTGTTAATCGGGCAAGGAATGCAAACGGAGTTTTTCAACAAATTAAACAAAATTAAGAGAGCTGAACAAATCNCAGTTACAGTAGTTTAATAAAAGTACACTCGATTCGAATANNTTTTTATTNANTNATCCATTGTGATGTCATTATGAAAACAGTTCTGTTTGTTACGTCACAAGCAATACTGCAGTGCATGTGTCGCAGTTCGGCTGTTGTTAGACTGGTACGCAATAAGACGGAGAACAATTCCTTGTATTAATAACTGTTGGGCTAGGCCACGGGGTCAACAGAATATTGTATACTTTAATTGGGGGCCAACGTGAAGAAAAGTTTGAGAACCACTGGTGTAATGTGTAGTTGTTAGAAAGGGCCCCTTTCTATGCTCCAGCTAGGGACCTCATACAACCTTAATCCGCCCCTGACCTTGGTAGCCAATTACTGCCAGCATTTTTCAACCGTTTGTATTGCCCCTGCTTTCATTTAAAAAGGATCACACAAACCGCCATCTTTCACTTCATAATTATAATTGCATTGAATGTGAAGTGGAGTGAAAAATAAGTCCTCCGCGTCAAAAAATTTATTCCTTAGGTGTCCTACCAAAACGTTGCCGCAAAACACCGAAGTTGTGCCATGCCCACGTTGAGAAACACTGGTCTAAAGTTTTGCACAAAAAGTTCAAATTCATTAGTTCAGCATGTTGCCCTAGTTTTACCTGCGTTCTTGGTGCACCATTTCGCAGTGGATACCCTGGTGGACGATGCGCTGCACACGTCGGTGTACAGTAGTGACAGCAGATCAGCACTGGCTTGTTGTCTTCACGTTTCGTCGCCATGAGCAACGCATGTTCATTGGTTTCAGGTTTACCATCTCGTTTGGTTTGCTCGTTTGGTAAACGCTTTCGAAAGCTTGGCACATGGCTGATGAGCCAGATCATTTCGCGACTATTTGAAGAAAGTCTCTTATTGTGCAGTTTCGCCATCTTCTATTTCAGGTTATGCTCCGTCCGAAAGAAACCGTCTTCATCCCCTTTGCTTACCAAGGTTACGAGGCCGACCATCACGTGACCACGCAGAACCCGTCGCACTTCTTTCAACCCGCCACTACGTCACTGCAACCCACTAAAGAGAAGCAGAACTACGGCACAATCAAGCCGAAAGTCGTTAAGGTTGTTTGTTTTTTTGCTACTCTGTAAAGGCACTGCCGACTTCCTCTTCATCTTGACAAGGGACGAAAAATACGGGCATTGCTGACTTTGTCTCAGCGTATAGAAATCGCGTTAGTCTTGAAAGCATAGCATACACACTAATCGAGAAGTAGCTTCGTAAAAGGAATAAATGCTCCGACACGAGTTGCTGTTTGCAAATAATACAAGTTTTTTCATAACCTCACACTTTACTTCTATAAATTAAAAAAGCAAGTGGTCAGCAACATCCGGCAAGGTACAAGATAATGTCAACATCAACAATCATTTGCGTTGATCTTTGTTGGTTTGTTTGTTCATTATTTTTCGAGGATCGAACCGGTGTGAATTGGTGTGGCAGGCGATTTTGCGAACGTCAGACGGGAGGCCTTTGTCCATACTGCAACTGTCGGTTGAGCCGCAGCCACACGTTGTCGACCAAACGTTTCGCTTCTACAATCCCGAGCACACTTTCGTCAAGAAATGCATTCGTCTTCCTCCGTTCCGTCCTGGCTCCGGTACGCCTGTCCACTACTTGTTATCTGCTGAGTATTGCCAGCACATGATCGATGCACGATTGTCCGCGATTTGAGCACAGCCACTTCACGCACATCCACTTAACGCATATCCCCCACCAGGCTTTCTTGCTGAAATCCTGAACGAAAGTGCAAATGCTGTCAAGATTAAAACGTTAGTGGATAAACACAAGACGTGGTAAGATAGTTCGGTGTAACCGCTGAGCACAGTTCTCGTTTTACATGGAGTACTCATTAAACGCGCGTTTTTAGACTTTTTGTAGCTTCGCGTATTCACGATCCTGATTACTGATCATGGCTCCAGCTCAAGTTATTGGATTGGCGATCATGTGCAACTACTACGCAGGCTGTGTGGTTGAGTCGATTCTCTTGTATTTTTCCGCAGATGAACAGTTTCACGTCGTATGCAGTGACCCGGATGTTGTATGTCAGTCGCGATCTGTCAACCGCGACGAACCACGTGAGATTTTCATAAAAGCTCCCTGTGGCGAATCTCCGTCCATTCGCCGTTTCTACGTGTCTATTTACTGGTGAGTCCGCTGTGTTTTTCGTGAGACATGTGATGTGCACAACTCATGGAGAATAAGAGATGGACGTCACTGTGCACATTAAGCGGTTAGGCGTCACCAGTTTGAAAAAAAAATTTTTGCTATTGGTTAGTTGTGAAAACTGACTCAAGTCAAATTTTTTATTGTTTAAAGGTAGCACAGCTCTTGTTTGCTCAATGACCTGAACTGTCGGTTTAATGCAAGTGTGCTTAGCAACTGTAATGGAGCCAACTAGAGTTTATGAATTGCGATTTCGGTTACTGCTGCAATAAAATCATGGATTCTCTCAAAAGGCACAAGACTTGAATTGTTTGCAGACAACGTTCAAGTTTCCATCATCTCTAAGCTACGCTTCCCGAACACTTGAATCACATGAGTGCTTTAAATCGATTTCGCGAATTTTTGCAGCGTCAATCTATTGCTGCCAAGCAACGCCGCAGTATGCTGGTGCTTTATGACTGTACAAAACTGCACAGGACGGTATAGAGGGTGTGGTTTCATGAATATTAAGAATTTTTGCAAAAAACAGACTGAAAAATTCTCGAAATTTTCTGTTTGTCAAATCAAAGTTTAACGTCGGTTGCAATTTAGTGACTCCGTGTAAGTGAAACTTGTCAAACATGCAACGTTGTAAGTTTCAAGTTATCGTACGAACTTTTCAAAGTAGGCAGGAACAAACTGAGTTCCACCTCCACCACGTCCATGCTCTGCGTCGGCCTGGTCATGCAGGCATAAGAAACTCAGTGCTCCCTTAGTCCAAGTCCTGTTGCGAGATTCATTTGTTTTTCTTCAACCACCGACGTGTGTTATTTCACTCATTAGGACTGTGGATACGTAGCACAGTGTGCCACGTGATCCACATTTACCTTTGTATCACGTGACCCACACTAACCTTTGTACTATCCGCTTTCAGCGACCCGTTCCTAGCCTTCCCGGTCCAGACCTGGCAGTTCTACGTCCACGCACTGCAACGTGTCGACGTGAATTGTGTGATGGGTCAGACCAGTCGCTTCTCGCTCGTGCTGCGGGGAACCAGGACGGCTCGAATGGTTCGCTGCTTCTCGTCGCATCCCCTCGAAATGAAGGTGAGGGGTAATGACCCAGGCTAAGATCTTGTTATAAAAGGTTATATTATCTGCGAATGATTTTGTTCGCTGTAGCTCGAAATGCATCCGATCACTAAATTTCAGCTGCTTCTAAAAGCCTTGTTCGCAAACGCAGTGGAATTGAGTCAGCAACTGTTTTGCTGAATATTTTTTTACGCTTCTTTGTTTTGTACTGGCCTCAAACGCACCACCGGCTGCTGTGATGTTGGATTTTTTCAGATGCAGCAATATTTCTAATCTTTGTCATGCAGTTTAATGCTCTTCTCTCAGTGTTGACTGTGTTGTCGAACTAACACCTACTCTGCAATGTGTTTTGAATAACCATTTTCGTCTTCTAGTGTCATCCGATTACCTTTTGGTTGTGATACGGACCCTGAGTCTGAATCAAACACGCAAATAAATAAGTCGCGAGCAGCAGCTATTGACCGACTGGTGCAGCTGCGGTGCCGGTCGTTCCCAAGCACCTCGAAATGTCCACTTGCGCTTGGAGTTGTCGGTGAACCGAAAACTTACCACAAGACGTTGTCGCATCGACAGGTCTCCCCGGACGAGGCATTCCTGCTGGCGGCCAACACCGTCCATGAACTCAATGCAGGGGTCCGCGCAAACTCTCCCGCCTTCAGCAGCCGGTACATGTACATCAACGTGGTCGACACAGAGTATCATCAACTGATCAGAACGTGGCTGGTGGCGATCAAGACGCGAGAACCGGTGGTGTCCAAGGTGCGCCATGTTTGCCATACGTCTCGTCGTGACACACAGTTGCAAATAAACACTTACTCCGGATAAATTGCTCCATTGAGAAATTCAGTTATTCTCACAAAGGGTATTATTTGAACAGATCCACGTTTTGAACCAACTTTTGNGCATTCGGCANAAATAATGTTGTACTAAGCTCTGATAATTTTAAGAAATAACCATGAAATCAACATGTTGGAAACCACTTAGTAGCCAGTTTGATTCCAATTTTCTNAAAGTTCATTTTTTGAATACGTCACGTGTTCGTTTAGATTAAACCAGGGATCTTACCTGGAGTCCGTGAACCCCGAGTCATGAATATGTTTTAGGTGGTTCATAAACAAAAATCAATCAAGAAAATCCGCAAGTTTTTGTCCGCCCATTTGGGCCATTATTCAGTTTCATCGCACCATAGCTGTAGTCTGCCATGCACTTCTAGGCCTAACTAGGTAATTCCAGTACTACCTTTATGGCGTAGTAGTTCACACTGTCTACGGAATTTTCTGATAAAACTTTGCGCGTGTATTGACGTGAATAAAAGACTTGCGTATTTCGTTCATGTGTTGGCCGCCTATTGTTTTATCCATTGTTTCGAGTATTCGAGGGTCCGCAAAAAATATATATATGACTGGGGGTTCCCCGTTCCCCGAGATTGAGAAACACTGGTTTAGACGTTTTTTGTGTAACGTTCACGCACCCACTGCACAGACTTTCACTTACAGATGAGGGTAATAATCTTAGAGTCACCCTCAGTCAAGTCATCTTGTGATTTGAGAAGCGAAGCGGTTGCAGTTCGTGATGTCGAAAGCTTTTCTATTTAACTCTACCGCACGCTTCTTCGAACTTCACGCTTTTCTATCTGTTTGGAACAATCAATGAACGAATATTCAGTCGCTTTGCACTCCCGCTTGTGAAAACTTCGTACATGACGTCTTTCAGGAGTTCGACATCGAGTTGCCTCGGTCTGGCGGCAAAGGCTGCAACAAGATGATATCGTACAGTAACCCGTACCCGAACATGAAGGTCTTCTACTTGATGACCAGTCGCTCCGATTTGCTGCAGTTCAGAGAAACTCGTCTTGAGGTATGCAGATAATGTGCGCCCGACTTCTCGCGCACAGCGTCACGCGAAGCGTGCAACTGTGTCGCGAAACACTGACATACGATGTTTCTTGCAGGGGTTAAAACACACGATAATCTAATCTAATCCAGAAACAAAGTGCTTTGTTGCTTGTGGACCATCTGAATGAGACTGCCGGCGTGACTGCTGCAATAAGAAATGTCACGGAGCCACAGCCTAATCTCATACGAGCTTTTATTTGCTGTCTTCCTATTTTGTATCTTGTTGCACATTAAACAGCAGACTTACACCACGGTAAGCTCTGAAGACAAGTTTCCGACGCTGTTGTTAAAAAAACAAGATAAAATAAATTACTTTGGACTCGGTGATGGTCGCGTCTCTTATATTTTCTACTGCGGCACCGCACCTGCCGCTTGATGGCGTCATAGAGCAACAATCAACTGTAACCGGTAGCATGGGAGGCTGTGAGATCAAGGCCTCCTGTTTTCTTGAGCTCACAGGAGGCTTCGATGAGATGCGACCTCAGACGTAGTTTTTTCTACTGCATTGTGGCGGCGATTCGCAGCAGAGAGAATCCTTGCTGTGCTCTTTGACGATCGAGGTTTGCGTTTCCAGTGAATGAGCGTTACCGCCGTTGTTGATCTTCCAAAACTCTATCGCAGAGCCGAGTCTACGCCACCATGCTATCGCATACCTTGCGTGACGGTCTAAAAACCGGTCCTGGGTCGGTGCGTGGTGGAAGTATTGACGGCGTCGGGGTAAAGCAAATTTAACCTGAAAATCTAGAAATTTCAGTAATTGCCGTAAAGCAAATTTCAGTAATTGCCGTAAAGCAAATTTCAGTAATTTCAGTAATTGCCGTAAAGAAATTTTCAGTAATTGCCGTAAGGAAATTTCAGTAATTGCCGTAA
>JGI24159J19872_10003343_pt1 | contig 19910 bp, 13 predicted proteins | sample Ectturendosymbi4_FD_19872 | JGI IMG/M metagenome (IMG submission 19872) | reverse complement strand
AGTTCAAGTAGTTTCCTGACGCCGACCGCAATGTCAGGCGCTCGCCTGTTAAACGTGCCGTTCGGGAGTATCCCTCTCGGTTCCGCTTTCTCGCATTTTTTCGCAGTTTATTTGAAGTTGGCGGCGGTTGCGTCATTTCGGAACTTAAATCGTGGCATTACGCCTGACTGCTGTTTTCCCAGCGCGCTGAATCATCACTTCCGTCCGTTTGATTCTCGACGTAAAACATCTTCGCGGTATGTTTTCAACTTCACGAAATTTTGCAAAAGCAAAGCCTGATCAAATAGGTTGGCGGAACGTCGGCCAAATAACGTAATAATCAAAATTATATCAACAAACAAAAATTCAAATTATTTGACAGACAACAAGCTTGTTCGCGACCGCTGCCAATGAAAGAGCAATAGAGGAAAGAACAACAACGTTTTGCAAAGGGCACTTGTGTATTTGTTAATTGAAAATACGCACTGCGTTCATGTTCTTCCTCTTCGCCTGCCGTTGTAAACTTTGTTAATAGTGCGCGTAAGCTGTTCTTCCTGGAGCCTGCTGCAAGCATTTAGCGCCTCCACACCAGCTATCGTACCAACGTTGTGCTTCCTTCCGCAGAGGCGCGCTCACCGTCCAGTGCCGGTTCACACTGGAGTCGCCGATTGTACGGGCATCCGTGCGGAACGCCTTCGACTCGCAAGGCGCTTTGCAGTTCTCAGTTTTCACCGACTTCTCGTCCTTGCCGCCAAAGTCGTGCATGAGACTGTCTTACCCGCCCTTCGAGTTGCAGTAAGTATGCGCGCCTTGTGTTAGCGTCGTTGTTTCGCGAGCACGTTCCGTGTAGCGTTGCTGACGTGACAGTCCGTGCAGCTGAAGAAATTTCGAAGGCTCGTGAAAACTTCCGATGGTTGAGTAATTGAAGCAAACATGATCAGAAGTTGGTTGATGGCGTCAGTTTTCGTGTAACTTGACAACCTGATAATTTAGTGCACTTAAGGATAAAATAATTTCTGTTCTAAATGTTGCTACTGGGGTGAGGCCTACAGCATAACGTGTAGCGCCAAATCACCACTTGCTTCGTGATTTTCTTCCATTGCGCAACGATGGATTGCGAATTCCGTACCGCAGCGTGCGCTACTCAAACGAGTTACGCCTATCTCCTTCAGCGGCGCATTCCTCAGCTCCTGCCAGTAACAACCATCACGAATTCTTTCGCTTACTTAGGCCAAGCACGGCACCTGTAGCTGTTGGAAGGGTGAGACATGTAGCACTCAGGAAGTGACCATTAAGCGAGATGGAACAATTTGCGAGACCTCTTGAAGCTGAGAGGTCAGCCGATTAGCTAATGCTGGTGAATGCCTGCGCTGCTGGTTCATTGGAGGCGCAGCGCTAAGGTTCTTCTCTGAAGAAATGCCGCAGCTCTGTAACGCTGGCGTCATTTCTTCTCTGAAGAAATGCCGCAGCTCTGTAACGCTGGCGTCATTTCTTAGTGTTTCGCAAAGCTTTTGCCAGACTGTCACTTTGAAATTAAAAGTATAAATTACTTAGAACGCCGTGTACACGTGGCATATTTTTAAAGCTGAAAGGAACACAGTGCTTTTTCACATTGTTGCGCATCAAACAAGAAAAAATAGCAAGATTAACCTCATCAAAAACAGGGCAGCAACCGTGAAATTCCTGTGGGAATGCGTGGGCGTAAAAAACGCAGTGCGTTTTTGCAAAACCTTGGAAACGCAACTGCTTCTCACTGATGATGCATGCTTTAAACATCCGACGTACAACTGGGTAGTGTTGGCGTGCTGGGTGAGAAGGCACTTGTAACCGCTCCATTGCGTTTGCCCACGCAGTGTCTTACCGATTTTAAAGACTTCATTTGGTTAAAAATGCGTTGAAATGAACAGCGAACAAACTAATCAACCTACCTCCTCATATAATTAAGACGGGGCCCGATCTAGGGTGAGTCAACAGGAATGCGTGCTGACTATCGTGCAAGTCATCTAAAAATCGTGGAAATGCTCGGCTCCACTCGACCCTGTCATTTCTCGGCCGCACATCGTGAGCGACCCACCTCGTTGGCAGCCTACATCCGCTTGTGTTGTCATGCAGGCGGCACAATGCATGAAACTTAAGCCGAGCTGTCGCTTTTATCGGTTTATCACTTTCGGAATTTCCCGGCAAACCGATCCTTAAAATGCGAATCTGCGGTTTACCGGAAAAAGCGACTGCGTGTTGAGCTCTGACTGATTTCACCATCAAGCCCACTGTGCCTCGCGGGTCCGAATCACTTACCTGCAGTGCAATAACGACATTGTTAGAAGGTTTTGCTTGCTGTTTTTCATCGCTGACGTCTGGTGAATATCATCTTCTTGCGGCGCACTTCGGTTTCGTGTGGATGTGAAACATCCGCTGTTGCAACTTAGGTTTTGTGCTTGGAGCGAGTGCTTTGAACACTTACATCGCGATATTTGAAATTGTCTCGGGAACTGTATTGCCCAGAGACGTTGCACTTCCTGCTTGCCTTGTCCTTTGCACACAGCTTTTCAAGTCAACTGGCGCTGGTCTGCACTGCACGTGTGTTGGCAGCCCTAGCCATCCCAGCCAGCAGCTTGTTTCCAGCAGAAACTTTCGGCAGCGTTCCACCAGCAGTTCGACCTGATCGTTTGGCTCCCCGTGTTGCACCCACCCACGCCCTTGCGCAGCAAAACTGCCAACCTCTCCAAACGATAGTTCGCGCATAAGCGCGAACGCCGGTTGCACGACCGCAATATTTTGGCCACACGTGAATTTGCACCCGTTGCTGTCTGCCGGCTTTACTGTTCGCGTGGCACGTCTGAGACGTGGAGAACTGACGGGAGGAAGAGGGGCGAATCGCCCCCACTGGCAAGACATTTGTGAAAACCGGGCCCCCACTCAGCCTGCGTTTCGGTTTTAGTATTGTTTCGGTTTCCAGCAGGTTGTTTTTGCGATTTTCGAAGTATTTTCCTGTGATTTTGGTTTTTGGTAAAGCCATCCGCATCCGGATTCACCATCACTTCCAAATTTTTTCTGGAGTGTAAGCCAGTGGGTCTAAATTCCCCCACCCTGGCTCAAACCTCTACTTACGCCACTGCGTGCAGGCCTTGATCCATCGCTGCGCCGTTACTGACCAGCATGCCGCTTCGTCAACTCGTAAACGTTCGCGCTTGCCTTTTGTCAACAGGACCACGCTGCGCAAATTCGAAAGAGTCCAAGGTGCGAGCAGGAGATTGTTGACGATGCGTCGCAAACGGCGATCGCTGCGCGGCGTCACGCTCCCCCTCCACCAGGGCAACTCGCTCATGTGCGGCAAGATACTCGCCTCGTCGTAGACACTCTGTGCTCCGCCGCTTCCGAAGCCAAGGACCCGGAGCTTATGCTGCGTTGCGCGGCTGTCACGTGATTCCTTGGCCTATTTTTTCACGAACGAATTTTCAATTCGTTCGTAGAACGGAGCGGAAGCCAGTGGCGATTAGGTGTAATTCTGATTCTATTTTGTAAGTGCGATGTTGTTGTGCGGGTTTGCCAGCCTACTTTTTCTAAACAGCAACGCGGCTATGATCACGAATACCATCGAAGCCTAACCGCGTTCCACCTGGACCAGGGGTGCACAACTTGAGGCCGCACGGCCACATGCGGCCTTCGAAAAGCATTGATGCGACCGTGCACGTATAATTTGAAAATATAAGTTATGTACATTAATTAAAACGGCCCGTGCAATAAGTAAAACTATTTTGTCAGCTGTATGAGAAAAATTTAGTGACGGCTGAACGGATTGTGAAAGTAGGCTCCGCTACGTGTGTGGAAGCAGAACAGGAAAAATGCATAAAGTTTTAAATGTCTTAACTCACTGGCAGCCGTAATTCGTAAGAATATACGTGATGCTACCGGCAATACGGAAAAGGTTGTGCACTCCTGGCCTAAACCAATGCTGTTTTTAGGATTTTACAAAACTGTATGTTGCTTCTTCGAAGTGAGGAAGTTAAACTATCTGACCCGTGTAGTCGTGTACCCAGTGAAACCAGGTTCAGTCTGCGGCGATGCAGTTGGTATTTTTTCAGCAGCTCACTTTCCGTCCTGGTGTTGAATTGCATTGTACACCACTTGCAGGGGCTTTTGAGCAAAAAATGCTTTTGCTTGACACGATAGAAAAATTTGCGCAAGTCGTTTACGCCTGATTACACGTTGATGATTTGCCCGGCGTTTCTACTTCAACAACCCTTTCCGGTATATTTTGAAAAAAATTTCGATTAAACCTCGTATTTGTGGTTGCCTCTTTCTCGCGATCTCTTCACTAGCGTTTTGTTAAAAAGGAAAGCAACTGCTTTTCGTTTGTTGTACTTGCCACCGATCGCACCGGCCTCTTCAACCAACAGCGTGGCGTGTAGAAGAAGCGCTATTGTCGGAGGCATGCGAGTGGAATTTGTCTTCCGGCCTCGGTGATTTTCCAAAGCCATCCCCGGCCTCCTCAGCAAACCAAAGAAAGCATTTCTGGAATTCCAGCGCCGCTGGAAGCGTAGGCGACGTTAGTCGTCCGACACAACCAACCAGCGACGAAAAGTACGGCTTTGTGTGCAGTCCAGCCAACCGCGAAGTGAACGCTCCCCGGTCCAAGGCATGTGCGCGGATTCCTCTGATCGGCGCGTTCAGCTCATCCCGTAAGAAATCTTCTCGGAGTTGCGTCACGTCATAACCAACGGCGGATGTTTTCACTCTTCACTCCAAGTTGTCGCTTTTCGCGCCCTGGCAGTTGCCTCGCAGTCCTGCCAGTCTTGACCACGCGCTGTTTGTTTAGGACGAAAGTCTCAGTTTGCAATCCAAGTCTCATGTGCAATCTAAGGCTGTTTCGTAGAGCTCAGACATCAGAAATCTTTTCGCTGTTTGTGTCAATGCAATCGCAAGGCTCGCTCTCTCTCCTCTCGCTTTTTGCTGCAACCGCGATTATTCCCGAAGAAAAAGCGTGATCTTTCCTAAGGTTAATTTTTTTTGGAGACCACTCGCATGCTTCCCATCGCTCAGTTGTTTCCACTGCAATTCCACACCTCGTAAGACCCACATGCATTGCTGCAGTAACGACCTTGATCACCTGCAAGTTATCGGTAGTGTTGCTTGCTGGTGATTCGTTCGCTCGCCGTCTTAGAAGCACTTCGACCCGAAAGCACCGCTTGCGTGCCTCCTACTGAAAACTCGTTTGACTGGCTACGAATGAACGCAGGTAACAAATAATGGCTTGGAGCCTTGCAGCGAAGTTAGCGCGGAATCAGTGGCAACAACGCTCCTTTGCTGTCGATCAGTCTGAATCGTTTTTGTGCCAAGACGTGGAGTGAAATAAATGCGGACTGTGTGTGCGTTGACAGTTATGCGGAATTGCTTTTTCTCGTACTTGTGTCTTGTTGATCATGAAATGTTGCCGAATTTCTTTTTGATTTCATTTAATCTGTAGCGATGTATTATTTACACTGTAGCAACAAGCAGTAATTCCACACCACAGTGAGACAATGCATTAGCAGCTTACACAGTGCAATTGCTTGGCTAATCGTGCCATCGTCGCGTCGTCATATCAATTTCATCGACCGTCCGCAGAGCATAGAGATTGTGAGAAGTTTGTGAAAGCAACTGAACCTCAATATTATTATCATCATGGCGGCTTTGTGTGTGTGTTTTTTTTTTGTAAAATTTTGTTGCAAACCAATCTGTGCCCAGAATACGAAAATATCGATGGAGGAGAAGAACAAGTAATACGTCTGCCAAAAAAGCAGTATGCAGCAATTTTGGGTGGTTTTGATATCTTGTCTATTATTGTGATTTTCGTATGTGAGGAAATATTCCGATTTTGGCAGTTGTGTTGGTAATGTGCTTCTATTCCCTGCAGTGCTTCGATGTAAGCGTTGTAGCAATTGGTTAATTAATCTGTTTGCTTCAGCATTATTGTTTTCCTGTCAAGATTTCCCGGTTGGTGCTTCGTCCTCCGTGGCTTCTTCCATGTCAATCGCGATCAGTCAACTTCTTTCGCCACAGAGCGTCTCAACGTCGTAGCCACGGAGGGGGGCATTCGGGGGCAGTGTCCCCCAAATATTTTTTGCCCCCGCCCAAATTGTGTTGTTCCCACGAAAATTTGATTTAAACACATAATAACAACAGAAATCTTGTCCCGTTAAAAATGAATTATGCCCCACCAAACCTTAAAACCGCTGTACTTGGCCTCAAGGCTAAGTATAACAATGACGGCGCAGCGCACATGTTTGCGTGACTTCCCCTTCCACAACTACCGCAGTGATTTTTGCTAGTGGCTCTTGGCAACGGTTTCAGTGAAGTAATTGTGACGTCATATAGCAGCTTGCGTTCTGCGTGCCTTAAAAAACACCAGTGAATGACACCGCAATGGTTTTCAATTGTCCCACGTGTTTCAATATGGCGTGAAATTGTTCTTGCAACGTACTCTGAGACATTGCTCGCCGCTTCTGTGCTAGCCATCTGGTTTACGATTGCCGTGCTTCTTTCTCGACACACGACTGATGTTGCTGCGATTCGAAAAAAATGATTTTCTTGCTTTCCACCTTCATCCAAATTATTCCGGAAAAGTAGTTTTTTTTCAGCTAAAAATAGCCTCATTTGTGATTCTTCAACGATTTATTGCTGCTGCCTACAATTCTCATGATGCGTGAAATCTCGACAGGTTGACGCGGAGTCGCTCAGCTGCCGCTCAAAAGTTTCTTGTGTACCAGTGAATTCCACGCACCTAAAATTGTTGCCGTTCTCACACATCAATCTTTGCGTTTTGTGCCTCGGTCGCCATTGCCGGGATCCAGTCCACCGTTTCGCGTATTTTGTGCGTGCCTGACTGCACGCTTGTTCGGGTCTCANAAGTCACGTAAGCCTTTTTGCGCAATGCTACGTCACGATTAATCGTGTTGTGATATTTAGCAAAGTACTTTCTCTCGGCACTTCACGAAAAAAGATTGCCCGGCAGCCCTGATGTTCGCGTGCTGTTTTTGCGGACATCGCTTCCTTGTTTTTCTCCGAAACGGGTGTTGAAATGTCGCCACCAACCTTGCTGCTGTCGCCTCTTTTCACGTCTCATTTACGTCGCTGACCTGTTTGTTCGTAGTTGCTTTCCGTCGATTCTGTAATTGCCTTGTGGCAACTCATGCGTATCGACCTTGCCACCAACATCGACTTGTGAGTTATTCAATCTGCGATAATAAAACCTCGAACTGTGGATAATAAAACCTGGAACGCCTGTGAGTTCCGCTTCATCAAACGTTAGTCATCACTTGGTGACAGGGGGAAACGTGCGTGTCCACAGCTTTGTCAACTGCACCCGACCATTGGCGGTGCCAGGGTTTGGGACCATAGCCTCTCCTATTTTCAAGATACAGTAGAAATGTGCTAAACAACTAATAGCTCTAGATTTACCTCAAGCTTTAGAGCAGTAGTTGGCAAACTGTGGGCTTCGGCCCAATTGTGGGCCGTTTAGCACTTTATTCGGCTGCGCAACACTTCGTGTTGTGGGCCGCATGGTATGTGAGAGCTACACCCAAGGTCATGCGCCGGTTACGTCTTGCCTGAGCTAAGAACATAGGCTACTTAAACAACTATGCAACAATGATTGTTTCACGATAACAAAACATTGTTTTCGTCGTTATACGGTTTATGACATAATTGAATACAGCATAAGTTTGAAACTGGGCCTTAAAAATACGCATGGATGGGCCATTAATTACGACTGAAAGGGCGGTTTGGGCCATCATATCGAGAGTCATCCGATATCTGCTTTCTAGGAATTAGCCGACTGGGCTCTGCTTTCATGACTTTGCGATGATTAAGACTTGTACATATCAGTGGCGTAACTGACGGGGGGGCAAGGGGGCGAGCCGCCCGCTGACAAGCTAAATGTAAAAACTGGGACCCCTTTAGTTGATACTTTGATATTTAGTATTTTTTAGGTTGTTTTTTTTTGCGTTTTTCCGGGTGTTTTCGCTTTTTTAGCTAGTACAGACATCCAGAGATTCACTATCATATGACTTTTTTCTGAGTGTTGTCTAGTGGGCCCCCTTCAGCTAAGCTTTGCTCCCCCTGGCTCAAACCAGTAGTTACGCCACTGGTTTTCAAGTAACTAGTCTCCACAAAGGCGAAAGTCTAATCAATCAGAAAATTTTCTGAATGGGAAATCGATCCTCAATCCCGAAATCTTATTCAATTATACCAGGGGTGGGGAACCTGCGGCCCGCAGCAGAATCTTCGTTACCCAAGTTAGAGTACAAAATAGCGTCAAAACGAAGCTCCATGACAAGCAGATACTTACATAGTATGTCAAGAGAATCCCTTATCCCTCCTAGTTAGATAAAGGTTGAATTTTTGGATTAAATCAATTGTTTTTGCGGCCCGCCAGCGATATAATCCACCATTTATGCGGCCCATTATAGTCAATAAGTTCCCCAATCCTGAAATAGAATCTGGGAAAAGAATAAGCAGGTTTTTCGTAAACGCTAATGTTTTTTGTGTGTAGATGAAATTTGGTCGCGGAAAACTTGTGCAAATCGCTTTTTCCCCTACCCAATCGAAATTAGCCGCACCTCTGCTCCCGACGTCTTGAGGTTCTGAGGTGTGAGGACCACCTCCCGCAAAAAATGCAGATCCGAACGATCAACAAAAAGGCAACAATTTGCGCAGTGAAAATCTCCATTACTTAATTTGCTTACCTGTCTGCCTCATTGTAAAACTTCTAACACTTGGCAACCCTGCTCTGATAAACCAGATAACGCGAATGCTATCTGCGACAAGGTGATGTAGTACAGTATTATATTCTTTAAGAAAAACAAATCTTGTGATGGTTCCATACGGTTCATAAATTCATCGCAAGTACTTCATTCTGGCAATAGCGAGGCCGATATCCGATTTTCTGCCAGTAATCTGGTACACGCATTTGCTTATATTCGTTTGGCAATATTCAATAGTCTAATAGTTGTTTGGGTCAGAATGCTGAGCCAAATTTTTAGTATTTCTAAAGAAGTTCAAAGTTTACATTGCAGTTTTACGTGTACAAAAGTTGGCGCCATTTCAAAGAAGCTCACTGTACACCCCAGCATCTAGTTTTCCCGCAAAACTTCATGTGTGTGAAACGACTGGTACATACAACCGCAGTATCATGTCAAATGTAAGTTATTTGACTCGTGTAACGGCTCAGCATTCGATCCTCCTTCGCATCGCGTGTTTCTTTCAGCGTGATCCATGTTGAAGATAGCAGTGTTGCGCATTACTTTTCCAAGTAATTGTTCGATGGAGCGGCCTTCACAGAAGCCCCGACAACCATGCCATAAAGTTCAAATCGAAACTACGTTCTTCAGCCAAGTCAACACCGTCGGATCACGAAAGGCTTTAACTAGCTTGAGACAAGTTTTGGCACCGCTTACAATTCGCAACAAACGTAAGTCGTGAAAGTAGGTAACGATCAACCCCATTCTCAGGTTTCTGTGGAGAATATTTCATTTACATTCAAACATTAAAACAGGCAAAAAGAAAAATTAATGTCAAATCGATTTTAAGTGTGTGGCAAGTAGCGAGAATTTAAATGTCAGATGCTTTAGACTCTGGAGCTTCTACGATTAAGATTCGCGCTACAGCAAACATTTTGCTCATCATTTGCTATTTTGTTTGTTTCTGTTTGATGCATACTCAAAACTTCAATTTCGTAGACAAACTTTACCAGAGCGTCGGTGAAAATGTGCAATTTAAGCAGTTTTTGCATAATCAAGTACATTTGAAGTTTACGGGGGATTTCGACAGAGATGCGTCAGTTCCTTTGTTTGTAAGCCCAACAGTAACCTGAACTATATCTAGGTATCTGGCCTAATCGATTTAAATAAGCAACACTTTCTGACCATTTTCTAAACCTATGTTGGCAGCATTATATCAAACAAAAACGCGTTGTATAATCTTGTAATGTAGACTGTAATGAATCACTTAAATAACCAGCAGCCATCCAAGACTAGGGAAAACTGCTTATACAAATGGTACATAATGAGAACGGTCGTCCCCATAGGCGTAGGGGACCAGAAATCTGAGGAGCTACAGCGTTTTGCCGAAAAATATGTTCATTCCCAAAAACTAGATTTAAAATAAAATTTACATTTAACTTCAAATAAAATGACACTTTTAATGCAATATTCACTCCGTTAACACCAGGAGGAAATTAAATTGACAAAATATTTGTAAAAAAGATCACAGTTTCGATACAAAAAATTATTCCATGTTTGAAATGACTTTTGCTTGAAAGCAAAATAGTTGGAGGCTCCATCCCTCCCTGCGCACTCGCCCCCTACGTCTACGGTCGCCCAACTGAAGCTTTAACAAACACATGCAGATTTAGAAGTGCCGAATGAAATCAAGATGAGGTCTCCTTACTTTTGTCGTGCTATTAGAGCTTAAATACCTGGATGCAATGGTTTTTCCTCGCGTAGCTCAACATTTCAACATCCGTTAAAGCAGACCTCACGTTGACAAAATGTTGCATAAAAATTCAAAAACGGTTAACAAGGTACAGTACGATATCCCAGGGGCGTCGCTAGGTTTTGGCAATTGGGGGCCATATTCACAAATACAGAGCGTACTAAAAAAGTTGATATCATTTGAAGTGGTTATGCATATACCAGAGTAACTTTAACTCTATGCCAATGAAATTAAACCAGCTTAATATGTAGTAGGACACGACTTAATCATAAAAATTAAGTTGAGGAATGAATCATGCGTATGCGGATTTTATAAACGCTTTCACATATTTTCAAGATTTATTTATAAAAATTAGGTTGAGGAACTCAAGTGATTTTGTAAACAATTTCGAAATTACGGATGATCGTCAAAATCCTTTGGCTCTACACAAATAATATTTTTCTTTTAATTTTTGTGCGGTTTCTAAATTTTGAATGGAACATACACTTTTTCATCGAATTCTCCGGCAGATGTACGCTGTGCAGTCATGTTCGTTCGAGTATGATTTTTAACAAACAAAACAAATTTTCTGTTAAAAGCAAATGCTAATTCCATACCTGTAAAGATAGACGCCTGAAATGTACAACACAAAATTTTGAGCTGTTTCTAACTTTCTACACATGCTGTTAAAATCTGAGGTGTATTGATAGAATTGGTCACGTGAATAGTTTGCATGATAACAACAAATTATTTGAAATACTCTATATCAACGAAAAAGTTATCTTTACCGCCCAAGAGAGGCACTAACTGCAAGCGGGGGTCAACTCCTCCGACGACGTCGGTGACAACGAGCCTGCACCAACATATTTTCCTTACACCGCAGTACGCAGTAATTGGTGAGATTAAATGAGCATCCAAACCACCAAGACTGAACACAAAAGCTACATTTCCAAGTTCCACCATAATAAAAGAGGAACATCAAACAACATTTTGTATTATAATAGCGAGCAACTGCCTCAGTGTTGCATTTTAACAATCAAATCTGACTTTAGACCAGCCATGTTCAAACCGCGGCCCAGTCGAAGGTTTTGTGCGGCCCAGTTTAGGTTGTAGCTACAGTAAAAGTATCCCACATACTGGCAACCTGTCCTTATTTTGATAATCTTGAATTTGACATCTTTGATGCAGGTGGTCTCAGTGCCACTTTATCTCGTCTGGTACCATTGCAGTAAGAATTCCAACGCTTTCAGTTCAGTAGCTTAAGCTAAATTTAGCTTGCTAACATCAAAGTAAGCCATTCAATAAGCGGCCCTCATGAATATGTCATTCAACGTACGGCCCTGGTTAAGATAGTGACATAATTTTTGGCTCCGTAAGCCATTTGGGTTGGCATAGCTGCTTTAGACATTAAGGTTTTGTAGAATCGTTTTTTATTAACACAAAGCATGATATTCTGAACGACAAAGCACGTTTTTGCTTGAGTGCACGCAAAGCCGCTGTATGTTGTCGGGAAGTATTGCGTGCGTGTAATATTGGAATGGCAGCACTTTATTCGGATTCGTACATTTTTTTCCAAGTAAACTGACATTGGTTCAGGACTTCAAATAAGTTTTGCCGTTGGTCTGTGTGCTTTGTGTTGGCCTCCTTGAGACAATGATGCGATATACTCTGAGTGCTTTCACGGACGTCTGCCGTCGGGTTGATTAAATCGCTGGCAAGAATTTTTTTCCGTACTTATTTATTTTTTTCTTTATTTGTTTAACTCAGGTTGAAGATCCATATCGCTCAGGTAGTACTACACATAAGACGCGACAAGCATTCGCACACTAAGCATTAGGGAAGCGACACTTCACTGATGGGAAATGTTGCGCCTCAAAGAAAAAAACATGGTCCGCAAATGCACTGGCGTGTAGAGGGGCGGCGAATCGGGCCTTGGCTCCGGGCATCCAAGGCAGGGGGCATCCAAAGTGTGAAATCACAAAAATTAAAATGCTATAACTTTTTCCTATTGTAAGGCTACTAATACATGCTGCATGGATTAAATTTTTCGAAACTTTATCTTTTACATATTATTCAAATGCCAGTAATTCCCACATTCTTCAATATCAGGGACTTATACTCTTGGTGTGCGGCACACACCCCATCAAACTGATAGTGACGTAGCAATGTCCAGATCGTGCAATCAAGGAAAAATCACAAAAAAGAATTGGAAGACAATTATGTATGTTTTATGTATGTTCTATTGATTTTCTGAGCCGAATCTCAAAACTGTCTTCTTTCAACTTTATTTAGCTGACTTCTTGATGCATCACTAGTTTCCCGTTTCGTTTTTTGATGTGACAACCCTGGGTGTGCGCTAATACAGCCGCACAACTGTGCTTGCAATATGTGCATCATTTCGAGTTTCTTAATTTTTGGCACTGCAGGCGGATTGATCATAACGGCTTACAAACGCCCGTATCTGTCCTACCCCCCAGCAGTTGTACATATAACAGCCACATAATAAAAAACGAAAATTTTTTGCGTGCTTTATGCGCATTCTCAATTCTTGTGTAGTTTAGCAAGTTTCAAACTGTCAACCCTGGGTGTCCGCCATCCCAGGCGCATACCTTCTCTGCTCGACTGCTATTCGGCGAGATATTCGCGCAGCCTGATGTTTTTGCAGTTGTGAACTGCCCTGTCGTAGCGTTCAGTGTGTTTTAATCTATTGTTTTAATGAGCAGCCTTATATTTTTGCAGCTGTGAACTCAGGCCGACAGCCAAGGGAAGGCGTTCGGGGGCATGGCCCCCCAAATTTCGTTGTGCTCAGCAAAATTTGTTTTAAACATACAATGAAAGCAAAAATCTTGCCCCCTAACAATGTCTATTCCCCTCCGAACCTTAAAACCTGGCTACGGACCTGTGTCACATTGTAAACTGCACTGACCATAGCATTGAGTTTGTTCTACTTCCTTGTTTTAATGCTTTGCCGGATATCTTTGCTGTTATGAACTGCTCTGTATCAGCGTTGAGTGCTGTGTTTTGCTCCGGTCTCCTAACTTGGATCGCTGATAATTTATGTTCATGACAGTAACACGTTGTACAACAACGAGTAAGGAGAGTGAGTGTAGAATAATATCAGGGACCGAGTTTGCTAGAAAATTTTCAGGGGACAAATCTTTATTTTTTGCGTTTCGATGACGTCGCCATGTTCACCCAATTGTAAAATTGGTAAGATGGGGCAAATTTATTTGATACATTTTGGGGACCACGGCCCAAGTGACCCCCTGGCTACGCCCATGGTGGTGGTATAGCAACTGGTACTGTAGAATGGTGCTATGTCTAGCACTGTATTTAATATGAAAACACATTAATTCTGAGAGTTGGATTTGAATAGACATAATTATGCTAAAAAATTGTGATAATCAATTCAAATTGATCAGCTCCGAAATAGAACCACTAAACCACACAGATCAATTCAAAAACAAACCACTAGATCTTTTAGTAAATTCCAGCAATGCCAACCATATTCTGTATATTGCAGGCTACAGACCAGGGCAAGAATTCGACTCACATGAACATGACACTTATCAGTCACATGATTGAGTGACGTTTATGTACACACTGATTCGGTTTATTCAAATTAACCAACACAATTATCAACAACCATGATAATTCAGTTTCCATAGTAAATCTGTACACTGTGTTTATAGATTATCCAGTGATATGTCCATTTTTCATATTTATTCCCTAGCTTTATGCTGGATGTTTCCAACAGTAATGTAACCATGAAATTTGCGCAACTACATTATTTTTCATCACAAAAAAATTTGGGGGTACAAAAGATATTATGTCCCCTCCGTTCCCTCCTTTAAACTCGGTCCCTGAATAATATGCATGTTGTGTTAACAAACTTCGCCAAAACGTTGGTTTGCAAACATGAATATGGCATCGTATTATGACGTCACAAGCAACGTATATCCAGTAATAATCACCACCGTATGCCGCTGCTCAAAACTAGAATTTGGTAGGGGGGCACGCAATCAAGCATCCGCCCCAGGCATCACAAGACCTCTGCGCGCCACTGCGCAAATGTTTGCTGAAGATATCCTGCATACGCTCAAAATGGCACTCGAGGCAAACGCAGTGACCCTCTCACGCCGGGGCTCATAGGCGTAGCCAGCGGGGCGCAGGGGACCATATCTCCCAAATTTTTAGCATATCTAGTCATTTTGAGCTTTGAAAAGCGACGTCCCAAACAAAAATACTGTTGCTCGCCTAACATCAAACATTTTGGTCTGCCCCCAAATTTTTCCCCAAAAAACTTTTGGGTTGGCTACGCCACTGCGGGGGCCCTATCTTTAGTTTTACCGCTTTGATGGAGCCTCAATTTTTAGTTTACGCGCTTTCAAAATTTTGTGAGCTTTTGTTTATGCTTGTGTTTCTGTTGCAATTGACCCGACTTTAGTTAGTAGAAACCTTAGTTTGGTTTGCCATACGATTTTGCTTATTGGTATATTTCAATTTTTAGACCTTTGGAGGTTTTCAATTAAAAGATAAGAAGCCGCTGGAAAAGGACAATGCCAAAGCGCTCAAGTCAAACTATAACGACCCCAAACGCAAATGTGAAGGGCTCCAATCAATGGATAAGGATGCCCTTGATTCTTTAGTCAAGAGCAAAAGGTGTTTTATTGTTCAATGCAAATCTATGGGGCACATAATCAAAGTTTAAGAGGTACCAATTTAAAGACATTGAGGTCTTACTAAGACCTGCAGGACTGCTTTGCTCATAGTTGCAAGATTTCGCTGCTAATGTTGGAAATATAAAAGTCCCTTAGATACACAGCAAATATAAGCAAAGTACCATGCGCAAACCCTCTGAACAATTTCGGCACCTCAAAGGCTTCAAGTAACAACATAATTCATTCTCCGAGATTACTCTATCACTACTCAGCAGGGGCAGATCCAGGGGGGGTCAATTGGGGCGATCGCCCCTTCTGAATCCTACGAAAGTAACTTTATTCACCATAATTTTGTACAATTCGGAAAACAACATTTGCGACATAAGGTCGTTTTGCCCTCCACTGTTTTGTCACAGCAGGGTCGTGAAGTATACTCATCTCTCTGACAGTAGCGAAGCTGTAATGAGAATCGACTGCTAAATGTTAGTGAAATCGCCCCCCTTAGCATTTAATGGCTGGATCCGCCCCTGCTACTTTGTCAACTTTGTTTATATAGCCAAGGTCTTGAGCGCGTCTTCCTGTTTGTGGTGCATTTCCAAGGCAATTGTGTCTTAGTGCAGGGGTGTTCAAACTTTCATACACCGCCAAATTTGACCATGTGAAGGTGTTTATTGGCCAGCAGTCCCTTGCGACAATTTTGAACTTTAGCACAGACCAGGCATTTTGATTAGGGTTTGAAGCAGATTGCGACAGCTTTCGTGTTCATATTCGCCTTTAGCACGTCAAAACAACGGAAAACGTTGGGCATAGGTGTAGGAGCAGCAAACTGCGGCGAAAAGCGCCCGTCACTCCGACACAAGCATAATCCAGGTTTGGCAGGCCGTACAAAACATAATCTGAAACCATTATGAAACCAAAGCTGCGGCCGTATGTGAAATGTGCTCGCGGATGGTACTTGAGAGTGAGACACCACGTTTTAGTGCAGCGTGGTCCGACTACTTTTGAGCTACGGACCAGTTTACAAAATCGTGACAACTCGCGGGCCACTACTAATAAAATGATGTATAAAGCAACAGATTCACAAGATTTAAAACCAAAAACGGGAAGATAACTGAATGTGTCATTGAAATTACTACACAATAGCAAGTGGCCATTTATTACAAATCTTTATCTGCGGGATGCCGGTAGTCGAGGCTTCTCTGACACTATTGTTCCTTTATCAATACCAGTGTTAGTGGTGCAAGTCGGAGACGATCGTCCAGTGCTTCGTCTGCCATTCGATTTCTATTTTTAGATTTGACTTGTTTCATCGTAGAAAATGTACTCTCACACACACGTATGTGTTTCCAAACATCGAGTGCATTTTTAGTGCGAAATCTTTCGGTTTGAGAAATCTTTCTTTGCTGACTAATTTCCAGAAGCTCTCTGCAGTCTTTAATCCCGCTAGTATTGCACATTTTCGTAAAAGATGTTATGCTTGTTCTAATCAAAATTGCCTATTGCAGGGATGAGAAATTAATTTGGTTCCAGGGTCACTTTGGGAAGGCCTGGTTTAGCGGATAGCTAGACAGATTTATTTGGCGGTACTAAGTTCATTGCGCCAGATGTACTCTTCAAAACAACGAACGCCGGGTCACCGATAAAATACAGAGATTATCCAGACATGTGCCCTAGCGGAAGGGTTAACGGCGGGCCGTACCATCTAACTTGATCGTAAAATATATAATTAAAACAAAATGATACACAGAAAATGCATTGCTCTTGTGCAAATGCACTTTACCCAGCGCAAGCAATTCAGTGAGACAAATGTAGCTCACACGGTTTTCAACAAATATCAGATTTGAAGATTTTTTCTGAATGTTTCCGCGGGCCACTGTAAACGCTGTGGCGGGCCACATGAGCCCCGCGGGCCTGTGGTTGGACCACATTGCTTTAGTGGTTCATGTAACGTCAACCGCGAACGTCACACTAGCATATGTCTATTCACGCAGCACATACCATACATTCGTAGCTTTGTGATATTAGCCTGTTTATGTTGGAGTGCCATTAGTGTAACCTGTCAGGGCCAAGTCAACATTTACGTCTGATTAAAATTAATGATTCAATTCTACATATTTCATTCATTCCAGTCTCACCACGAAACAACTTACGCTAATTGGTCAGTTCTTTCTCAGATGACTCACTGTACAGTGTATAGACAAAATGTACGTTTATCTGTATTTTAGAACAATTGAAAGTCTAACAACAAGTTAAGGTTTCACAAAATTTAGCTTAGGACAAGGGTAGTAGGATAACTCCGTTGTCCAAACAGTAAAATGAGAGAATGTGAGAAACTGGTTTTGTTGGAGGGAATTGAAATGTAAACATGAATGTGCATGCGCATACTTGCATGATCTGCTCACTGCTGTGTAATTGAGTAACTGGCACACAAAAGAAGGTAAATAAAGTTGTTGATGTGAAATTGATCATCAGATATCGTTGTTAAATAAAAGTTTGAAATGCGTTAGGATTCAGGATCGCATTGTCTGAAAGGGATGACTTTTTTATCTTTAACGAACGAACACAGCGAAACCCCAAAATATTTTGCACTGGGGTCCCCAAATTGCTAAGACCAAAACTAAGTTTTCCCATCACTGCGTTAGTACATCTACACCAGTGGTTCCCAAACTTTTTCTGATCGCGTACCATTTGTGCGCCCTGTATTTTCACCGCGTACCATCCTGAAAACACTTTGCTCCAGGAAAACTCATTCCACCCAATATCATTCGATCAAAAGTTTGGCAAATCCGACTTGACACAAATGCGACATGAACAAAATGCCTGTGAGAAATTATAATGGCTATTTTTCGAAATTAGTCAGGGAAGTACACAAAAATGCAGGAATTTATTAACAGAACCCGATAAGTAAAAACAAAATGTTTTTTTTTGTGTAGAACAGAAAGGTCTCGCGTACCACCTTGAAGGCCTTCGCGTACCACAGTTTGGGAACCACTGATCTACACGAACAATGGAAGAGAACAAACACTGAAAGAGGGACTACATCAATTTCTCACCATCGCACAGAACAGTTGCAATAACGAGCAAAAAAGGAAAATTCGAAAAAAGCATCACACTTTTGAGATAAGCGGACAAATTTTGTAAAAAAAATTTTGTCAAGTGCTATTAAAAGTCTTATTCCGTCAGTGCGTAAGACATTTTGATACAACAGATGTACATATTTTTTCAATTTGTAAAATATATATATATATTTGTTGTATGAAAATATATCTCTTGTATCAAAAATTTTTGTAATTCCAACAGAGAGTTGCACACGTACACTCTACCATCTCAAGCTCATATCTGACCATTAGGCCACTCAGCAATGTTTGCGTTCATGTTGCAAAAAATGCTAAAAATATTTTAACCAGAAGGATATTAAAAAATGTGCTTCAGAAGGATAAAGGTATTTACTCAGAGATTAAAAAGTTAATGAGATTAAGCTGAAAATTGTGTTGTGAAGTAAAACCTCGATTTATTAGATTTTCAGTGCGTTGCTAAATTTTGTATCTAACTTATGACTTTCTCCTACACAAACACGAACACCGAAACAGCGGATTGTTAGACGAAAATTAGAAAAATTGGGGACACCACATTGCATTGTTTTTTGCTGTCACATTCATACACTTGGTCTTTCATTTCAAGTTTTTCATTTGTGCTACCTTTGTTGATTACTGCACAATTTACCTTCAACTTTGTCTCTCAAAGTGCTGAAAGTTATCAAACACAAAGTATTTTACAGTGGTGTAGCAGCTGGGGTGCAGGGGGTGCAAGCGCACACCCAAAAGTTTTGATTTGTCAACAATCCGGGCAAACCTGAAAATTCGGGCAAAATAGCAGAAACTTCGGGCACAGATATTTCGACACTTGCAAATGAGACTGAATCAAATACGTTTGAATTTGACTACTTTCTCCAAAAAAATGGCGTCTGATGAGATAAATTGAAGACCTCTGGAATGTTTCATGTTTGGCGCACAAAATTTTTCGGGAAAGTTTGGGGAAATTCGGACAACATTCCTTCGCACCACCAAAAATTTGCTTGCTCCTGCACCTATGCCCTTTGCCATAGCATTGTCAACAAAAAGTAGTTGTTTGGTAAGTCGTTGCACGTACAAAACATCTTTCACAGTGGGCAGTGACATGAAACCAAGTCGGACCTGAGAGCTATTGTGAAAACAGTGGATTTTCAATCCATTTACAACCTTTTTCAACAGAAAGCTCACACGAACACATAATTTTTGTAAATCTTAGGCGGTCCTTTGTATTGTTGCGAAGTTTGAAGCTTTGCACTTCTACAGTGCTTTAGATCAGTTTCCTGTGCGTACAATATCGGTCAGTGATTGTTTCATTTGCCACAGTCTAAAAAACGATCACGCATAGCTTGTCAAGGCGGGCCAAACCTTATCTGATGAAACTAGTATAACAACGCCGAATTTCAATTCACGGCAGACCACCATACTTTTTTCCGTCCATAACCCCATGCTGCAACTGGGATAGCGGCCGGTCAAATGCTCTGTTCCCAGTGCCGATTCTAGAATTTAAAAAAGTGGGGGGCTACTGCGGGTCCAAGGAAAAAGTAAGGGGACCAACGTACAGGGAAGCCGGGGAGCCGAACGTCGATTGGGCTGGGGGGGCAGTAAAAAAGTTGAGGGCAATGGAAATTTATGAAAAAAAACGTTACCAATTATGCTTGCTACTGCTGAACAACAATGTTGACCTCAAAATTAATACAGGAAACTATAGAAAATTTGTTTCAATTCGATCGTGATAAACCATAAAATTCCG
>JGI24159J19872_10003341_pt1 | contig 19911 bp, 13 predicted proteins | sample Ectturendosymbi4_FD_19872 | JGI IMG/M metagenome (IMG submission 19872) | reverse complement strand
CCTTCATGTATTTGCGTATTTCATGTTACTGCGATGCATGCTTAAATTCAAGCGACTTGCGTGTGGGAGTGACGACGTTACTCAATACAATACAATACAGTACAATGCACGCCGCTGCACTGCAACAACTTTTGAATTTACGATTCATTTGATGTTTGTTGGTTTGCTAAGCACTGCACTATTTCAGTATTTAAAATGTCAAGACCAACGGGTTTCCAAAAATTGTAGAAGCACTTTCATATTCTGCAGTTCATGAAATCTCTGAGGGGGCCAATTTTTCACATTTAGCTTGCCAGGGGGGAGGCGCGCACCCTTTCCCCCCAGTCAGTTACGCCACTGCTTGCAGATTTCTGGACGCACAACAGAGTTACAATGTACAGAGTTACATGAAACCTATTTCCTGAAAACGTTTGCTGGTAGATTCGACAGCTTCGCGTTTGTGGATACTATAATTACTTGAATTTAGGCAAACGATATTCCGCTGAGAAGACGCGCAAAGTACATCAATACAAAGCAAAAGAGAAGAAATAACAGTGACTGCTCAAAATATGCTCAGGAGATTTCATGGCTTAAAATACTGCTATGTATGATAAAAAAACTCAAATCGTTGCTTCTAGAGACCTACTATCAATGTGTTATAGCCGACTTTGTTCGTGAAAAGAGTTGAAACCTTATGACCACTTTTTATCTGACATATTTACAGATAAACTTTTATCGGACATATTTACAGTGTAGACTGTCAGAAAAAGTAAGGTTTCTTAATTGCATTAAGTGTGCAACATCAGTTTTGTTGATTTGTTATCTAGGACGCTTTTTGAAAGAGAATTGGTTTTTGAGACGTGTCAAAAGTGCAAACAGAATTTTACAATTAGCAGGTTGTTGATCCGGCAAAACCTTTGGCAACGTCTTGGTTTCAACAAAAGCTTTTCGTCACCTTGATTGTCGTTCCTTACTTTCTCTATTCCTTCGAGGTGTATTTCATTACAATTGCATCGTTTTTCGGAAACAACACTGTTGCAAATACGCCAGAGTTTCATTTTTGTGGAGCTGCATAAACTTCATATAACTGGATTGATGACATTATGTTAGGTCTCCTTGAAAATCAGTACAAGCCAAACTTCCCGCAAATTCTTAGGACACACAATAAACGTTACATTCTTGGTTACTTTACTAACGTGAACTGTAATAACTTTCTGACTAAAACGCTAATGTAAGAAGTTATTGCAATTAATCATGAAATCCTGTTGATTAATGATACAACAAACGCTTTGAGGTTCAACTCAGACACTGACTACAAGTTTGAACACGTGGGCAAAAAGCAAAACTTTTTTCTATCATGTCTGGCTTCACGTTTACGCTCCACCGTTAAAGAGACGCTATTTCTCAGAGTCTTCATCGCGTGGAACTTGAATGCTTGTAAGTTTTCAGCAGAGCAAAGTGAATGCAAAAATTAACTTTTATCTGTGTTTCCGTTGCAACTTTAGGATTTTCGGCTCTAAGAAGTTTATGTATTGCCACAGATTTTAATTAGTGTTACTTGATCAAAAAACGTAATTAGATGGTAGATAGAAAGGTAATGCAGAAAGCGAGCAATTTTTAAAGCCACTTTTCCAAAGCCCAGTGCAAAGTAAAATATGAACGTTTTAACTCTGGTTGTATGTTTATTGAGATGTAACCAATTCTTTCACAAAACTAAGGCTTACAAACTTTTCAAGCTGCAGTGGACATCGCGCCTGCAGAAATATAGTTTTCGTCAGTATGGGGCAAACAATTCGCGCAAATCACGTAATCACAAATTAACTAAGCAGAAAGAAACTGATCCGTTTATACATCACAGCCGGCTCATGTCGCAGCAGCGCAGTTACGGGAAATAGCTAAACAATCCAAATCTTAGCAAAACCAACTTATATTCATCCGTAGATTGAAGCATTTACAAAAGTTGCATTAAGAGGAGGATTGCATTCAGAGGAGCCGTAGCCGTAGGAAGTTTATCATTTATTCCAGTTACAAGCCCAAATCTTCTGTTTCAGTGTAGTGAGTTGAAAAAGTAATAATACATAGTCTTCACTTGCAAAGCGTATCGAATTTTTGGTCTACCTCGGACGTTTTGCGTAAGCTCTACAAGCTTTCGACATTTGCACACAAAACCTTTTCATTCACAACGATGCACTTTGTTACGTTGGCGATTGTCCTGTTATCCGCGAGCTCGGTAACGTCTTCAAACTTTTCAAACTGTTCGATGAGCTGTCCATGCAAGATCAAAGGTGAGGAAAGACTGAGTATACAACCGATTCCGCAAGACGCTTTGTAATCCAACTTGCAGACGTTTTTTCAGTAAGATGGCGAAAGCACAATTGAGTGATTTGCTTATTTTTTTGGCAAAATCTTGTTGAAAAATCGATAGAATAGTCAGATCTCATTTGGGTGCAACCTAATTGCTTCTTCGGGTTTTCGTACTTGTCGTTAAATCAACATGTATTCACAGAGCTATTCGTGGTTTCAATATATGTTTCGGAACAAATCACTTGTATGGTATTTTGTAATTTTCATGTTTGTTAAAACACCTACAAAAATTCTTATGTAACATTACAATGTGCACAAAGAACGTCACGGCTGGAATCAACAAGGGACCCAGCATTAATACTCCTTTCTGCTTTGGCCCAATTATAGAAAAACCGACCAATTACATTGCCATTTGATTTTAAAAACTCGTTGTTCACTGACGTAATACACACAAACCGCTCATAAAATTCTCAACGTGGTTTCACCATTAATAACTTTCGCGAGGGTGAGCTTAGGAAATGAAGTTCTTATTTATAATGAAAGTTGTTTGTAATCCAACCAATCTGACAAAATCCAAAGAAAATCTGACAACGTCATCATGATGCAGCAGTGCTTGCAAAGATTTTACCAAAGATAGAATGACGGAAGGTAGCCGTTAAAACATTAAAAAAAATTATTGAAAACTTTGCAAAATGAGTACTCCCCAATAACATGATCAATTAATCTTCACTGGATTTCAGATGGCGTGAAAGAAAGAAACCAAACAGCAAAAAAACAAAATTGTTAAGAAACGTTCCAGATGTCTATTAAATTAAAGAGACTAATTCAGGAAATTTTAAATGTTTTTTTGTGGAGAATGTCTTTGACTGTTTTCAGAGTGAAGTTTTTTCTTATTACTGTTGTATATCAATAGAATCCTAAGAGGAACAAGCGTGCTGCGTTGTAAGATGTGCTATTGTACAAGTAAATTATGCATGTCTCTTAGTACGTAAAATGAAGTTCACTAAACAAGAAGCGTACTTTTCGTATTTTACGGTTTATAAAGAGTAACGTTAAAAGAGCATTGGCTGATGTGCTTCCACTTATATGATTGAAGCGTGTTTTCCGAAGTGAATCAAGATGGTTATGTTTAAAAAATTGTGAACACTGAAATTTTTCAAGCAGATAACTCAAAATTCCTTACGTTTAGGTCGTTGCATCCTATTTAAAACAGACTTCAGGCAAAGTAAAATCCCGAGATGTCGTGCGGTAGAGATCTACAAAATCAATGTGTTTATCTAAGTCTTTTTCACAATGACTTGTTTATTTGCCGTTCTGAATTTTACTTACATTGACATGTTGCTTGTGTCCTACGTTATTGACTGTATTATTAAAAGGTTTGGGAGAGATAATTACCAATTGTAAGGTAAAACTGCCAAAACAACGTACTTACAGCATGTTTTCAGGCGAATTGCCTATTTCATTTATCGTTAAAATTGACTTCAAATTAGGGTAAGTAGTCGATGGATTTCTATTTCAATTCTTTGAACCTAATTTGTGTTTGAAGTTATTTGAATTGCGGTCAAGATTATTTTTCACGCTGCATCTCGGACAAACACAAAGATCTGATTTTGTGGAATAAGTTCAATTAGGCGTGATTGCTGTCAGAACGCAAAGTGTATGGGATGCACAGTGATGTTTTTACATATGTGACTGGCGTAATATCTCGTGTAGATCAGGGGGTAGCGTTCCGGCCGACTTTAGCTGAATGTCATCGCCATAGCAGAGAAGTGGAAACAAAACACAAGCGCTGTGAGCAGCGACAGCGCAGCCATGGCGTCCGGATCGACGCCATTCAAGCCACAAATATTATTGCTATGGTCTAACAAAGAGCATTAACATTATTGCTGATATTAAAGAACATTCACATTGCGTGTAATCGAAGTGAAGCAAATGAGAATATTGGTTTAATGAACAGGTTATTTTTCCATCGCAATCCAAGCAACTTAGCAAGTATTTGATAGCGTGGAATCTGGTGCTACACTTATAACCAAAGGTCATGAAACTTTGTAACGCCATTGAAAAGTGGACGAAGGGAAGAGGAGTAAAAAATCTTGTTTAATTTTATTGCATGCTGCCTCATTTGAGTAAAAAATTAGCTCCAGCAAACTAAATCTTAACCCAATTCGAATTTACGTTAAGTATGTAATTTATTTCTGTGACATCACTTTCTCAACCATTTCTGGCAACTGAATGGTATACTCAATCAACCGTGAAGCTAACAGCTGATTGCGCATTCCATACGCTCTGGCATTCACTCATGCTCATGCTGACAGTCGCAATTGCTTGCACGTCCGTGTTGCGCTGGGAATATCGTCAGCTGCCTTTACATCAGTGTTGAATTAGTTAGGTATATTTTGAAGTAATTTGGGTACTTCCAATGTCATAACCGACATTTGGCTTTTTCTGCACTTTTCACAAAGCAACTAAATCTTTGTTATTATTACCCAATTTTGACACTGTTATTCAAAGTAGATTTTTCCAAGCATGTTACAGTAAAATGGTATCAGAAACATCTGTGCGATCTACACACTGCAAAAAAATCTGGGGGAAAGATGTTTGTATTCGAACTGGTTGGCTTGCAGACGGTTTCCATGACTTTTTTCTCTATCGATGCGTTCAGGAGGATCTACGTTTCATACACCTGCGATGCTGCGCTCAATTGGAAGTTCCATGACAACAACACTGAACGTCTCAATTAGCCATTTCACTATAGACTGGCTTACGGTACATCGGCGATTGTACAACGGACAATTTCCAGGGCCTACCCTGTATTGGAAACCTGGCGACATCGTCAAATTAAAACTGGTAAGCTTTCCTAATTGATATTTTATCATTTTATCACCGGTAACGTGCTCTAACCGGATCTAAACCAATGTCTTAAAATGTCCTATGCGATTTCAGCAAAAAAGGAAAATCATAATAGACCATGCCTTTCAATGCTAATTGCTATCTCTCTAGAATATAAAGCGTATATCGTAAAAACAGTCCTAGAAACCGCAGTCTTCAAACATTGGTGATGTATGAAAAAGTTTTGTTTCGCAAGTAATCATTAAGCAATTGTAAAAAGACTTTTCACAAAAGGGGGAAAACGCACAAAAGACAAGGCACCGTGCGTGGAATTCAAGAAAATTACCCCAGAGCAATGCTATAAAGTTTTGGGATCTTTTTGGTTACTGCCTCACATGAAAAAGTTTCGCAGCTGATAAACTAACTTTATGCATTGCCCAGTATTTAATCGACCGCAATAGCTGTAAGACGAAGCCTTACTTTCTGATTTTTCGCCGCTCTGGAATCACCTTTTACCTAGGGAGCGCTGCTCATAGTCACTAAAGCAGAGGTGGCCGGAGTCACTTTTTCAGACTCCGACTCCGTTCCTGTTCCAAAATTTTGGAATCCGGGTCCGGATCCGTGTCCGGCAATTTTTTTAATTTGAGAAATCCGACACCTGTTCAGACTGCGGCTACAATCATCGATCCAAACGTAATTTACCCATGTTTTTACCTAAGAAATGACCGCACAGACCCTTGCTAGTGCCGAAATTGAAAAGTGACTCCGGGTCCGGTTTTTCCCAAATTTTTGACTCCGGGTCCGGATCCGGCTCCGAAGGAAAAACGCAGATTCCTGCTGGAGTCGACTCCGGCACCTCGGATCCGGCCCCACCTCTGCACTAAAGTGATTGCGCCGGCGTGTCAAAATATTCGTCCGCGGTAGGTCAATCAAGGGCAGATAATTAAAGGTTTCCAACTGCGCGTATTACATTTGCGCTAGCCCAAGGACAATAGCGTGTGCCATCAATTGCTAGCAGTAAGTACAGCTGACGCCGATGGTTCTCAATGTGGGCGATATCGCGCGGTTGAAGGCTGGCACCGCGCTTTCCAGTCATCAATTTTTTCTCATCATTCCAACATGAACACATTCTAACTGAAGAAGATCATAGCGAACAAGAAATTGCCCGTATAAATATTGGAAAATATATAGGAGTCAGCAACAAAAGTAAATGCGCCCAACTTAAGTGAAGGCTGTCCGCTATTTTTCCCACGTGTTATACATAGATCTCGAATGGATTTCCTTAGATATATCGCACATATCCTCAGCTTTTAAAAAATATGTCGAAATTCATTTCATATCTAAACCCTCCCATTTCGTTATAACTTTTTGCGGTTCGTCTTCTTTTATTTCATTTTGCTAAACTTATTCGTGTGTAGCCTGCGTAAACGAAGTTGATACTGTCTTAGCGCAATTAGTAACACTCCCAAATGTCAACGCGCAATTGCACTTCGCTCAAATGACCCCCAACAAAGGTACAGGCTTTCACCATCGCTTGGCTTGATTGTCAAACTTCCAAAGTTTTAGCATTTTTGTTGGTTCATTTTAGAGTAGTGCCATGTTTCTGGACAGCATTTAACATGTTTTGTCAGAATGGTGTTCGCGACTTGTCGCGAAACTTATTTCTTGATGAAAAATATGAAATCAGCACCCCGAAATTAGTCCAAAACAATTGAAAAAGTAATAGAATTTCTAACTGATTTTTATGCAAAGGTACTGCCAAACTAAATGTGACAGAGAAGAATATGACTAACATATTTGCTGCGCTATTTGCTGCAGACTTTTGCATTGTAATAACCACGTGTTTTGAAATTAGTGAAAGGAATCACTATCTGAAGAGGATTAAGCACATGCTGGACCATGTCTTTTTATTAACGTGTTTCATCATCTGCCTTTAATCGCGTTGAATCTAGCAAAACCAAATAGGAATAAGCAAGGTTAAAGTGGTTATTAGCGGAAAAATGAGATGTAGAGATTTCATTTCATGGTAGAAAACACTTTTGAAAAATAAAACGGATCATTAAATTTGGAGTAGAGCAACACATTTGTATCATGCGAAATAAGTATATTATTTTCAGGTCAACAATCTAGAAAAACCTGATTACGAAAAACCTGGACAAGGATCTTTGCGATTACCTAACACAACAAACCTACATACTCATGGTCTTCATATAAGCAGTGAGGTAAGCAGTGTTCCCTCTCTAAGAAAATTCTACACTGAGCAAATATTTGTTTTGTTGCACGCTAAGCGCATGAAATTTTGCAAAAATGCAGACACACAAACAGTTAAGCGTTTCAATCGTTAAAAGGGCTATGCGTAATATATATATATATATATGCCGTATGAAATTCAGAATGTTGGATTTGAAAGTGCGCAAGAATGAGATAGCACTATGCAAATTTTCTGGTGGTACTGCGCAACTGAACAGTTGCGCAGCTTAGAGAGAACATTGGAGTTAAGTAAGTTCATTATGTATGTAACGAAGAAGAAATTGCGCATATAACGAAGAGAATTGCAGAAGTTGCGTGGTTACACCTTTATCTATAACAGTACAGTTCAGTAAAATATTTCATTTAAGTCAAAGCAAAAATTGAAATTTTAGTGTTCAGTGCAAATACATAGCAAGAATCCCGCTTGACACTTTTCTGTTAAAACTATGCATGGTTATTTCTGATATTTGTGCAAAATGGACTTCACTACTTTTTTCAGCCCAATTTACTTGATAATTCTACTCCGGCTTGCTAGCCTAGTGGTGTTAAGCGAAATAAGAAGAAAAGGGAAAAACAAAAATAAAAATCTCCTTGCGTTCTCCACTTGAAACCGCAACCGCCCTTTGCATTGAAATGTCCAATTTTGAGTATAAGCACTTTGAAAAAATGCTGGATATGTTTTACGTGTCATTTTAAAAAATATGAGAAGAGTAAAAAGTTTTTCACTTACAAATTTACCAGTTGACCTTGCTTGTACTTATTATCACCATCTTTTTCAAACAGAGACTAGTGATCACTAGGTTCATACGTCTAGGAATAATCAGATACAAAAGCGCTATTTGAATAAGTTTTCAGGTTGCGGATAGTTACGGGAAATCGATTTCCTATCAAAAACTTTGCTGATTGATTCGACTTCGTCACCTCAGCGTAGACTCATCACTTTAACATAGCTGGGTGCGAGAATCCGAATCATCGCAAAGTTATGAAAACGGAGCCCAGTCGGTTGCTTCCTCGGCAGCTTGCAGCAAACCAAGAGCTTTCAATTGAAGTTACAAAGCACAATTCTTTTGCAGGAGCCGCAAGACAACCCTTTAATAAAAATCGGCCCAGGGGAGTCGTACGATTACGAGTTTCATGTACATTCTGACCAATCTGCAGGCACCTTCTTCTATCATCCACACGTACATGGAAGCGGATACTTTCAAGTACTAACTTTGCATAAATTTAGATCTTCTTCAAAAGTGTACTTTTCTCCTTGAAAGGACAAAAAGAAAATTCTGAGCAATCAACAAACGCATTTAAGAAAAGAACTCACGCCCATTCCTGGCTTTTCCCATCGCAGAGTGGATGGAAAAAATGAACGAAGTCTTCCATCAGTTTTGTTACTTTTAGTTTGGTGAAGAAATTTGCAATATTATTTAACACGGACAATGCGGTTAAAAAGCGTTTTTGAAAAGACGTTTTAATCAAACCTTTGTTGTTTAGAATCTCGGCGGAATGGCTGGCATGCTGGTTATCGAAGATAACCCAGGGAAGATTTCTACTGAACTTGAAGAAGCATCTTGTCCTAATCACTGCGATAACGACATACCCCTTGTCTTCCAATTATTTCAATATGACAATAGCAAGACTGGTAGCTTTTCTGTAACTCAAGAAATGATCCATGATTCTTCTGGTTTTAGGTAGAACGGCGCTTTGTAGTTTTCAAGTATTCAGCTTTAAATCAGGAATAACACTTGATAAAAAGCTTAAATTTAGTATTACAAAGCTTGCAACCAAGGTCAAATTTAATGCTTTCTTGAAACACATCATGCAAAAAGGTATAGACAATCCGAAATTATCCATGAATGACCAAGCATACTTTCCAGTTGATATTGGTGTTTTTCATGAAATTTTGATTTCAAATATTTTAAAGAGTGTGGTTTATCGATTCCATCCTATAAAAACGAGAAACATCGAATTTTTCCTGCTTATCACTGAGTTGCTTAAAATCCCTTGCTTTTAAAGCAGACATAGCATAGAAGGTTGTTGGTAGTTGTGTTTTGCGTGCTGCACCAAATTGCATTTTCATTCAATGCGATTCAGAAAAGTTAATTTTGGAAGTTTAGCCTATCTTAGCCTATCTCACAAAATGTTTGTTGGTAAACGAGGCATTTATCAACTTGTCATGGTTCGTCTCATTAAGATAATATGATAATATGGGTCACCTTGCTGCAGAAGTTACGCATAAAAACGGTCACATGCCAGAACAATTATAGCGGGCAAATAGATCTCAAGTGTCACAGATTTAACATTTTTGAGACGTTTTCTGTTGAAAAAAAGGTTTGGCACCTTCACAGAAACAAAAGTCTTATGAAAATCAAAACTTGTTTTTGTTTTTCTTTCCTACTGACATCCTCGTTTTGTTATGATGCTACACTATTTGCAAGTTGTGGTGAAAACGTCATTTAAACACAGCAGTATACCTCAACAAAGCAAATTAAGAAAACCTTACATAAAAAGCCAGTGAAGTGATATTCTGAGGGATTTGAAGCACATTTTAAAACTCCTGATACATTGCTGAAGACATACTGGTTGTAATGTTTAAGAAACGTTGCAACTTTGTATTGCAGAATCACGTTCTTTTCACGACAATATACTCATGTTTCCAATTCGGGTTTTCCCTAACTCGAAACCCGGTTTTATTGGCTATTTTCTGCTACCCAAAGCCTGCTTTTTTTTTCAACTACCAAACCCGGGTATTTTAAAAACCCTGGAATTGCTGCTGCATTCAAATATTAGTAATTCTGATAACACTGAAGTTGCAGATTGGGGCGTGTAACGGCCAAATTATCACGTTTGAACTTTCAACTATTATCATCAGGCACGATGTGCGGGTTTTGCTCAGCGACCATGGTACGTTCGTTGCTGGTCCGCTTATATGTTCGTTCAATTGACCTATTTAGATCGATCGTGGCGTCATTTTGCACATAATAGGTGTCTACGCGAATTTTTGTCTTCTCGCTAACCTAATTAAAAAATAACTACCACATGAGGTAGTTCTTTAAAGGTATCCGCAGTTACTATTTAGTTCATTTATAAACTGTTATGTGTTAGTTCATATCCAAGCTGTGATTCTTTGCAAATTTGATTCGTTCTTTTTCAGTTTACAATAACTTTCCACAGAATATTTGGCTTTCGTTTAGAAGCAACTTTAAGTAGATTTTTAATCACACGTTCAGTTTAAAGACGTTACTAATCAAAGAAAATCAGAAGCTCAGAGCTATTTCTTACACAACAAGGCTCAACCAACACCAAAGTGCAATTTGTACTCCGATATACAAAAGGAGGTGGTTCAAGCACCGGAAGTTTGATCAACCATTTGAAATCAAAGCACAGAATCCATGAGGGTGAAAACCACAAAACTATTCCGGCACAGGGAGAGATCCGATCAGAAATTGTGATAAAGGAAATGAGCCTCTTTGAGGCTACAAAGAAGAGGCCAAATATAACCTTGAAAAACTATTCCACGCCTTAAATTACAATCAAGTCCAAATCAGTGGAACCAGAGAGGGCTTTTTCAGCCACGGGACTATTTGTCTCAAAACTCAGAAACAGACTGAATGATGAAAGTGCGCTTTGATTGTCATGCGTCAGTATTATGAACATCATCGAAAAACTGTGCTTAACTTAATTAATAATTCGCTAATAAATTGCGCGGGGAACAACAATAGTAATTTTACAATGATATTCAGTTCTTATCGCTCAAAATCGAATTTATTTTAAAACCCGAAAAAATCCGGGTTTTCCCGGGTTTCTTTACTCAGTTACCCGAAAACCGGGTTTTAAAATTTTGCCCCGAACTGGAAACACTACAAAACTACAATATACTAATTGTGTGACACACGAGTTCAAAAGAGCTTCGTGCTCAAGATAGAAAAGCGCTTCCGTCTATTCTATATTATAAGCCAAAAGGCAATAACAATGCTCCTTGCGAATAAAGTGAAAGACTTTTTAGGGCATTTTTACGTAGTTTTTTACGAGCAGTTTTAGCATAAACTGGAAAGTGTGCCCCAAAGCCAAAACAGTAACTTTTGCAGCACGCTGTATTTTTATCGGACACAGTCTTCACTAAATGTAAACACTACCGTTTTATTTACTCACATTCCACATTAGTGCATTTCCATATTAGTGGCATTTAACCAATCTGACCACTTGACTTTGTTTGTGTCATTAACCAACAGCCACTTTTAAACAGGTGTGAATTAGTTTTATTGCGCCAACTGTCACATTCTGCACATTAAGTGCAGTTCGAAAGAAAATCTCTTTGCTTTGGTGTTGTTTACCAGAATGACACTGCCACACTGATCAACGGACACGGGCAAGAATGTCAGTACATTTCAGCTCGACAAACTCAGGAACTGCTCTAAACCTGAATTACATAAATTTATTCAAAACCTGTCAAGTGTCATCAGACCGGAAAGTTATAAGCAGCACTGCCAGCTTTTATATTTTTTGATAAAAGTTTATTTTTATTACATACAAAACGAGCTTTCTGCGAATAAAAATTATGCAGATGGTTATATTTGTATTTGCAGGATTGCAAATTGCTTTGAAGCGATGCATGTGTTTCAAAAGCTGTTGTAATAAACTGTTTCACGCTTTCTGTCACGTTTTCACCTCCATGAATAATTGTTCCCATACACACGTTATGATTTTTGCTTCTAATAGTTTATAAATTTATTTGAATGCGAACATTAGGTTCCGCACGTGCTTTAACGCATGATATATGATAAAACCGTGGGTAACTTTTGTTGTTGAGGTTGCATAACAAGTTCATCAACACTAAGTCAACGTTGGAACACTGGCTTGAGGATCCCAGGAATGGTGTTCATTTCATGCTCGTAAATGGCCAGTTGAAACCAGTTTTGGAGATGGAGTCCACAACAACAAAACGATTTCGGTAGAAACTTTTCCTGCGTCGTGTCATTGTTTCTGTGCTTACTCTTCGCTCAGTGGTATTGGTTTGCCTTAAAATGCAAAGACAAGCGTTATGACTGAAAAATGTGGCAAAAACGGTGCAGTTCAAATTTAAAGTTTGTGTCGTCAGTGTCTAATCGAGAAAGAAGGTAAGGGCACAGCGTCAAGCAACTCAGATAAGACGACCACAACCAAAGAAGTTGCAAACTGTTCGAAACTATGGAAGGTGGGAACAAGTTGCGATAGAAAATTCCATAACCGTGCAAGGTTTTCGGCGATAAAAATATTGAGCATCATTTAAATAGGAGGGTATAATGAAGCAACGTTTTTGTGATACGAAACAATAGTTATGCAAAATTATGTATAGATTCTCGTGCACTAGGGTTTAATCTGAAAAACTCGCTTAACACGTCCTTTTACGGTAAATCTATACATTTAGTGAATTTTGGAATCACTTGTAAATGTTCGTTGAGAGAAAACAAGATGTGATAAGTTTTTCGAACGTTATTTCCTCCCGGTCATTCAAGTTCTTTGAGAGGTATTCAAAGACTATACTTCCGTATTCTTTTCATGTTATCGGGTTTTTGACAATACAGTCGCACTTTTATTAATCAACTTTCATGTGTCTGAAAAACACTTTACTTGCGCTTTCTGCATTATACCAACTTTGAAGGAAAGCAACATGAATGCCAATTATTGAAATTGACTTCGGGTCGCAGACTTCTGAACGCTGCTGGACTGGATGCTTTAGCTGTTCAGATAGCATCGAATGGAACTTCATCTTGTGTTGTGAAAGAAATTGCTCTTGATGGACATTACTTGGATTTAATGAGAGATCAGCGTTTAGGAAGGAGTCTGTTGCTTCCAGGATCACGAGTTGATTGGCTTGTTAGCTGCGAAAATCCAGGAGAATATAAGGTAAAGCTTAAACATTGCAAAGCAAAATATCGAAAGGTTTAACGAGATATGTGAGCAAAATCCGCAATTGTTGTTTGATTATGCTTCATGAAAAATGTTCAAATAGCAGACGCTGTAGCGTGCTTGTTATTGCATGAGACTTTTTAAACACATTATTTAAAAAGATTTTCAGCTGTTTAAAAGGCACCCATAGCAGTGGCTGAGATTTAATGTTCATATTGTAATCTAGTAAAGCTTTTGCGCCCACCTCTTTCCTTTTTATAGAAACGTTATGTGAACTGTGCTAAAATCTTGCAACCGGAAAAAAAGATTCTGATACGATTCTGCTATACGTTTCTCACAGAGACGCTTAATGGAAAACTTTCAGAACGAGCTATGCTCAGCAGCTAGTATCGTATTCCTTAAAATTTAAAGATTTGGAACGAGTAGCTAGAGATTTTTATTTCTTGAGACCATTCTTTGTACAGAGCCAACATCAAAACAATAAGAAGAGAGTCAGTTGAGCTGTCTGTCAGCATAACTCTCTGGCAAAATATTAAGCTTTTGTTTGATTGTAGATTGTGTGGTATTAAGGTACTGCACATTGCGCTATTGTAAAATTTGAGTCGAACTCACAGCTCCCCAGGCAAAGTTATGGCTGCTAGGACCTTGGGGTTTAGTTGCAAACACAAGCAGACTGTCACATTGGACAGGGTCAGCCCACTGCAAGACGGCATCAAACCTGGCCAAAACGTTGGGCCAACAGACCTACAAAGGCTACGTAACTGCATTTTTAAAGTCACGTTTGTCTCAGCTTTAGTATCGAATGAATAATGAATAACACGTTCAAAAAATATGTCATCGTTGTCAGAGAATACTTGTAAAAAATCGAGACGCCAATGTCTTCCCCATAGCTTGCTGCGTACAAGAGTTAGAGAGGTTTGGAAAAACTTTCAGAACAGGTAATTACGTCGAGCTTTGTTTTCCAGTTGCGTTCTGTGTTCAACAACTTTGATAAAAAGTCTATCGGCGAACATCCCACGTTTACCGGTGATTTGCTCACACTGCGAGTTACCGGCACCAAAAAAAGTGTGCCCGAGTTTCCGGCAACCTTGCCGAAGAGACCACATTTTTTGGAAGATCTTCTCTCCGTCAAGAATGAAGATATTTCTGGTCGCTTCGCGGTAGAGATTACGCCCAGCAACACATTAAATCGCGAACCATTCAGTGAAAGCTCCATCAGGCAAGTCAGCGGAGAGGAAAACTTATCCGATTGTCTGAACTGATCCGAAATTAGTTCGCTTTTTGGTCGCAAAAGAAGTAACACATAATTTTACATACCGTAACGAAATTTTGCTGTAAAGTTCAAAGTATTAGTCCATTGTCGTACCTAACAGTTTTACTACCATCCGGCAGAGATACCTGGTGCGCAAAATATGATATTAAAGAAGCAAATAGTTTTTCCGAACGCCGGGGAAAGCTCACTGTCTTAAAAAATGTGCACCGGTTTTTGTGAGAAAATTTCTAACAACCGCACAGGAACTTTCTGTGCTTGTGACCTATCGTCCATGTTTCTTTTTTTAGTAATTCAACAGCAAGGTCAGCCAAAAAACACATGTTTTTATCTATTTTAGTCATGTTTTAGCCTTGTTTTGTCTGAAGCACAGGAAAAGAGTGAACTTTTAAATCTGGGCCAAGATGGGCAAGCCACTTAAATTAATATTTCAGTTATAACGATCCCCTGTCATGTACCCCAAAACTTTCAAACACTTTTACCTAAACATGAAGGCTTTGGTTGTAAAATTTTTTCAAATTATTTTAGTTTCAACCGCATCACATGGTCTTAGCAACAAAGATGCAAATTTTTAAAAACCGTACTTTGTTTCAAGCCAATGTGGTCCAACTACAGGCCGGGCCGCATGTGGCCCGCCACAGCGTTTTCAGTGGTCTGCAAAAGCATTCAGGAAAAATCTTCAAATCTGAAATTTGATGAAAAGTATGTAAGGTTACATTTGTCGCACAGAATTGCTTGCGCTGGATAAGGTGCATTTGCACAAGAACAATGAATAATACCTTTTCTGTGTGCCATTCTTGTTTTTGTTTTATTTATTTTGCGATCAAGTTAGAAAGTACGGCCTGCCGTTAACCCTTCGCTGGGGGCTGCTGGGGGGCTTATCTGGATAACCTCTGTGTTGTTTCGGTACCCCGGCGTTCGTTGTCTTGAAGAGTACATCTGGCGCAGTGAACTCAGCACCGCCAAATAATTCTGTCCATCTAACCGCTAGTGGCACCCGAGCCAAATTAATTGCCCCTCCCTGCAATAGGTAATTTTAATCACAAGCATAACATCTTTTAATAAAAATATGCAGTCTTAACGATGTTAGACACTGTAGGGAGCTTCTGGAAATAAGTCAGAAAAGATAGATTTCCCAAACATAATGATTTCGAACTAAAAATGCACTCAACGTTTCGAAACACATAAATATGGGTGTGAGAGCACATTTTCCACGATGACGCAAGACAAATTTAAAAACAGAAATTGATTGATAGCCGAAGCACTGGACGATAATCTCCGACTTGTTACCATTAACACTTGTATAGAAGAAAGAACGATAGTGCCAGAGAAGCCTCTACTACAGGCATCCCGCTGATAGAGATTTATAATAAAATTGCTATTTACTATTGTGTAATAATTTCAATGACGCACTCAGTTTTCTTCCCTTTTTTAGTTTTAAGTGCTGTGAATCGTTGCTTTATACATCATTTTGTTGGAAGTGGCCCATTCTCACGTTTTTGTAAAATGGCAGGTAGATCAAGTGAAGTTGGCCCACGCTGTTTTAAGTCTATAAGCATTTGCAAGCTTTGTCGCAACAGTCCAGTAATTAAAAAATAAGGCTACATACAGTATACAAGTAAAAAGCCAAACATCGGTCATGATAACAATTGCAACAGACATATTAAGAAATTAAGCGTGTGCTTTTGTAATTGCAGGTACAAAGCGGAAGTCGGTACCATTCAGGAATGGTACTTGACCAACACCGATCTGAAGCATTCACATCCGATCCACATCCACGTCAACCCTTTTCAGGTAAAAAGATGTTAGATACACAGACAAAGGTTTACAACAAACAGTTAGCTGATCGAATGGCTAGAAGATTGAAAATTCTTTGCCCATCCAACACGAATCTCTGTGCAGAATTGCATTCTCGACTTATGACTCAAACAGCTCTCTCTATCTTTTAGATACAGTAGTCTGAAAATTAGACAGGCGTTTCTTCAAAATTAACCCTTTGACGATACGTGTTTCGGTTGTTGTTAAAGTCTGCATGGGTACTGCTATTGTAAACGAAAGCGATTTACTTCCAGTGGTTTGAAATTTGTAAACTCTTATGTGCATAAAGTAATGAGGTAGTTCTGAAAAACAAAGCTACGAACAGCCCAGATCGTCCGAATCACGAAATAAAAATTTGGAGCGTTCATTAGTGTAACTAATGAGTGCAGTTCAGTGCAAGTTTTGTGCAGTTGGGTCCTTTGTCTTATCGTACACAATTTTTGTTTATACCGCAAGTTAACCTTTCACACTTTTTTATTGCTGCTTCATTTCTCACGCTTTTCCCACAAGCAGAAGGAATAGTTATTTGCATTGTTTCAAGATAAAAACTTAGTAAAAATTATAGAAGGCATGCTCAGCTTTGGGTGTTAAGAGGCAGAAAGAGAATGGTACAGTCGCCGCCCTCACCTTCAAGAAAGGTAACAGTGCAACACATAGCCCTTCTTTTCAAATGTTGTGATTTCTCCTTTCGTGCTAATGCAGCACATACAGCGCAAAGCCTTTCGTACAAAAAGTATTCTCAGCAACGCCTTCCCTTGATACCACTGTTTCGACACACGTGTTTTTGCAGATAACACGACCAGTTGTCAACCGGTGTGACTTGGGCAGTTGCTTACATGAAGTGAGCAAGAAAGCTGAATACCATCGCGTATCGGTCGTTACGTGTGTCGTCAAGGACAGCATTCTGACTTTAGGTAAAGGGACACTTTCGAAAAAGTCGCTACAATCTCCCATACCAGCCATTAACAAGTAGACGCCACACTCTGCACCCGGTCCGCATCTGAGAAGGCGAATGTCAACACACTGACAGCAGAAAAGGTCGGATTTGGTAACGAAATACAATCTGAAATGCTTCTCGTGAGTGTTACCTGACCTGGCGATCTGGGAGAGAACCAAAGGATTGCAAACTGGGGTGATCATCCTTATATGCACAAAAAAGGAGACAGGTTATCAAACTAACTACCGGAACATTTTTTCTGAACCTATTGAGCTTTTTCCTTCTTAGCATTCCCAGAAAAGTGTCCAACAGCATGCCTTGGTAAAAGATCCCACGAATTAACTCAACCTAAACTGGAGGATACCCAGTGCGGTTTTCGTTTTGGTCGTAGCACCACAAAACAAATTTTTACTCTCGAAAAGCTTTGGGTTAATGCCAATGTATATACGGTTGTTTTATCGACCTTGAAAAGCATAAAAACATACGACTTGATACCTCAAGAAGAGCTTTGGGAGTATTCGCAGGCGTGCGAGTTAGTAGGTACTCATAACGTCTAACCCCAGGTTCATTTTTTTAATTTTACCGTAGTTGATTTACAGCTGATTCTGACTCATAGCACATATAAGTTTTCATTTGGTAGACAGCGCTTTTCCTGAACTAATTATTAGAAGCCAACGTGTTGCCCTGGTACTGTTTGATCAGCAATAGTCTTGAGAGTTGAAGAATACGGCCGTTCAAAATTGTCTACTGAACGTAGGACAAGACTTGTGTTTCCATTTTCCAGTCATAATAGTGGATAGAGATCAATTACCAAGAATAAACCATAATGCACTTAGGATTACAAGACAAAAACTGAAATAGAGCATTTCCTTTCAAAGTACTGCTACATCAGTTTAAGGCAGGGTTTCTCAACCTGTGGGTCACGGAAGAATTTTTAAGGGGCCACGGCCTGATATTATTGAAATGGAGGTTTCTCAAGTTGAATGCTTTATTTGAAAACGTAGGTAGCTCCTCAGCGACAAATGTCATAATACGGTCTCTGGTCATTACGTGTTAGAAATTATTGCAACATGGAAATTTCCACATAGTCTCTACCGCACTGTGCACAGCATGCAGTTACTGAAGGCATTTTGAGGCAGACAGATGACTCTTGTTGCCATCAGAACGAAATCTAGAAGTTGGCTTAAAATGTGGAAGATGACTTGATCTGTGCATTATCATGTACTGATACTTGAATTTTCATTTTCGTGCCTGCTTTTCCTCTGCGGAGGGTTGCGGGGCCAGCAGCCGTAGCAGGACTCAAGATACCTCACAGTCAACAGCAATCTCAAGTAGTTGTGCTGGCTCCNCACCAAGACGGGACTGAACAAGGCCGGAGATATAATCACTCCACCTGGTCCTTGGGCGAACTCTTGGCCGCTTTCCCGTGGGTTTNACCAGCAGCTCTTGACTCGTCAATTACCCGGGACATTCTGGACACATGGCCGAACCAAAGTAGGTGGGATCTCTCGATTCGGAGTAGAAGTAGTTGACATTCAGGGCTTTCCAAGTTTCACAATTGCGCACTTTTTACGACGTGTCACACCATGAACTCTTCAGGGACGCGGGAGAGCGGGGGCATTTCCCTCCTGACCTTTCAAAAGGGTGACAACGGGGGAGGTGCTTTTTGATAACAGTATCACAGGTAATTTCTCGATTTATCAAGATCAACTTTGAACAATTTATTGCAGCTATTCACCCACACAGAAAATTCAGAATGTTTTTCTATAATTTCTGTTATTATTTTCGAAGTCAACATTGTTGCTGAACAGAAACAAGCATAATTGGTAAACGATTTTGTTTGTTTTTTGAAAGTTTTCGTTGCGCACAACATTTTTATTTCCCCCTCCCTTACTGCTGTTCCGCCGTTGGAAATCTTCGCAAAATATTTATGCTTCTAACTATGAAAAATATCAATGAATCTGCAACATACCCCTGAGCCTCGAATATCTGTGCGTCTAAAAACCAGTGATGAAAGTAGAATAATTTTCTTACCGGAACGATCCAGTAGTTGTCAATACCGGCCCAAAATTTCAGCCATAATTGTAAAAAAGTAGTCAAGAGCACGTCTACTTTTCGCCCAGCCTGTACTGTACATTGTAAAAACACAAAAAAATGCACTGTGCATTTTGAAAACAACCATTTCAAAATCAACCAAAGAGCGTTATAGGCTTCGTTCGACAACTTGCACAATCTCCGAAAGCGGGTCAGGCAATCCAACTTGAGTTAACACCACCGTTTTCCGCGCGTCAAGATGTCAAATACTACAACACAACAACAGAAATATAGCAAATTATTTAGAAGCTTTGCACAAAGGAAAGCTAATAATTNAAAACATGGCCGTAGTCAGAGTCAAATTTTTACCGAGACGAATATGTTAATTACGTTACCGGTTTGGTATGTTGTGAAATGTAGTTATGGAGACCTCACATCCTGTCCTTATCTAGCCTGGTGGTATCTCTGGTGGTTGCAACCAGTGATTACTATAAGATGGATGGCCAACTCATATTATAGTATCACTGTTGCAGCACAGTGTGGCTGCAGTGCTGCTCTTTTTAAAACAGCCACACAATATAATATGATTTGATTTAGCATAACAAAAATG
>JGI24159J19872_10003340_pt1 | contig 19915 bp, 14 predicted proteins | sample Ectturendosymbi4_FD_19872 | JGI IMG/M metagenome (IMG submission 19872) | reverse complement strand
CGTATTTGATAGGGTCTTTTCAGAACTTTTTGGAAGAAATTTTAACCCACAATTTTTCAGGTAGGCCTATAGAAGTTGGTTTGAAGCTTTTCTTGATTTGCACAATGGAGATGGTGGTGGGGTCGCTTTGAAAGGATAGTACTTACACATTAAAGTTGCTGTTGGCAGTCTCTTAAGCAGGGAATTTTACGTCACAGTTACTGCTGGGGGCCCCTTTGAATGCATTGTACTTACACATTACAAGTGCTGTTTGGGGCCCCTTTGAAAGCACAGTACTTACACATTACAATTGCTGTTTGGGGCCCCTTTGAAAGCACAGAACTTACACATTACAATTGCTATTGGGAGCCCCTGTGAAAGCAAGGTACTTACACATTACAGTTGCTGTTGGGGCCCCTTTGAAAGCAAGGTACTTACACATTACACTTGCTGGTGGGGGCCCCTTTGAAAGTAGAGTACTTACACACTACAGTTTTTTTAGGGGCCCCTTCGATGAAGTTTAACAGCAGAGTACATACATATTTCAGTTGCTGTTGTGGCCCCTTTGAAAGCAAAGTACCTGCACATTATAATTTCTGTAGGGGACCCTTTGAAAGCAAAATACTTGCTTATGATTTGCTTTGTAGCACATCACGTGAGTGAATAATACGTCTTTCACCAAAAGTAAGGAAAATTTATGCGCATAATACCTCAAGGGGGGCCCGAGGCAAGTGCCTCGCTCGCCTCCCCTTAAACACACCACTGACTATAACCACTGAGAAATATTGGACTTCGTCTTAGACCTCAATTATTTTTCTTTTTCAACCCTAACCCGACACACTTACCAAAACGCCAAACCATAAGCCCTGATCATCAGTGTTCTCAGCTTATTTGATATGTAGAATGTTACTCTGTGCATGCGCACGTGGCGTGAAGTCAGAAATTTCGCTTCACACCGGTTGAAGCGGGAAAAGCACTTTCATGAAATGCATGCTGTAGTGGGCCAGCTGCCAGACCGAGCAACATATAAATGTAGAGTATGTTGACTGTGTGGTACAGACAAAAAATAAAGGATTCAGAGTGAGGCGGACGCGGAGATAAGGACAGCCACGATTAGTTACAAACTACAAAGCAGAGAGGAGCTGAATTATTAAATAAATCATGTGATAGAACGTTAAAATTTATTTGATTGTTGAAGGCGTGTCATTTCAAACATAAAATATATGCTGAAATCATTACATGCTTTGCATACAGAGATGTCTATAAATGCCGCAACGCAAAGGTAATGAAGAGGAGTTATGTTATGTTAAATGAAGCCGCACTTTGGTTTAGATACAAGAAGTAGTAAACCGAAAACATCAAATTAAAAAGGAACCTAGAAAGGTCCCATCCAAACATTTATAGGATTGTCAACACACAAGACAAGGAAGCAAATCTAGCATCTCAGTTAATAAGGCAAAGCAGGGACACTTGCCAACTATGGAAAGCTTTTTTTTCAAGCATTAAGACCACTATTTGTGTGACTGCAGACAAATTCAAGACAAATATCACAGAAACCGCCAAAATGGCATATACCACTTCCACTTTTAGCATATGCATGGTGGTTTTCAGTTGTCATGCAAAAACAATGTCAATTTAGACCGTTATGAATGTTGTCATTAATTCATTTCCTTGTTCATATAATTTGCAACATCAAAATGGGTGAATCGAAATATGTGAAAAAATCTTGGCAGGCAGCACTTATGAATGCCAGGATTGCCGTTATGTGTACACGATTTTCCGCGTTTGTCTGTGAATCAAGGCTTCTCAAACTTTTCCGGACATGTCCCACAATCCATCAAATATATCATTTCGCGACACCTCATAATACAGTAGAACTTATCTAATTCGTCATCGTTTAATTCGTCAATTCGCTCAAATCGTCACCTCTTTCTATCCCTTAGAAGCGTTTTGTTCGTCTAATACGTCATTTGCAGTTTCGCTTTTGATGTCTAAGCAGCTAGTACGTGTGGGAATTCAAACAAATTAAGAATCTTTATCTGAGAGTTGTTGCACCTCGCAATTTGTTTATCGAATTTATACACGAGGTTCGAAGCGCGACCCGACTCCCCATTGAAAGAACGCAGGAAGTCCTTCCATTTGGTTGAAGATTTAAAAGGTGTTAGTTTAAATGGAGGAATCTAGATAAAGGAATTGTATTCAACCATAACGTCATAAACTTGTATTTTACTGCAAATAAAAGCACTATGTCTACGAGTTACTATGATAAAGCACACGAGCTTCTATGATGGAGTTTTCACCTGTTTGCATAATTCGTCACTTCGCCTAAATCGTCACTTTTTTCTAATCCCCTTGAGGTGACGAATCAGGCAAATTCTACTACAATGCATTTGTACAAATAATAAAATGGTTTTCACCGGATCAAAGTATTTTGGAGCCAGGGCCAAAAACTTTTAAATGTTGGAGCCGCAGCAGGAGCCACAAATTTTTGTTTCGACTCCACAGTGCTGCTTGAAACCGGCAAAAATACGAACCCATCCCACAACTTCTGCCTTATTTGCTGCACAAACGCTTGCAAAGGTGTCAGTCGTTCGACTTTTCATGATGACTTTTAAGATAGGTCGGCGAAAAAAATTGCGACAATTAAAGAATATCTCGTAAATAGGAACAGCACCTAAAAATTGCGACAACCGTGCTCTGTATTGAAGCGCTCTGCGTATTATCTGTTGGTGACATTTCAACGTCATGGCCACGTCGCTACTACGTCATTCGTCGGCGCTTGTAGTTCTGGCGATAACCGAACTGCGCCGATAAAACCGCCAAGGTTTCACAGACGTGACGCAGTCGATTAGAAGGCGGGACTTCATGGTCTAATGCACACACGTGACCACTTTCGTCGCAGCGTCTCCGAAGCCGTCGGCCGACGTGATTGGCAGTTTCGATTCTGCCAAAATTTTCTTCGCTTCGTCGACGTTCGAGCCTGCCAAGAGAACGGAGTAGGTTGTAAATGGCGAGAATAATTATCAAAAAATGCTTCCCTAGCCTTGTTGGGGAGGTAGCAAGAAGAAAATTCACCGTGTCGTCAAGGTAAAAAAAGTACTAATACGCAGAGAAGCGGTTTCAACCAACTTTTTTTCGACCACCGCTTGAGCTGTCAGCAAGAAAGACGTATCTAGAGTGAGTTCCAGTGAAGTGGGTCGTTATATCAGGTACATTGTTTCAAATCGATTTAACGCGTTCGAGTAATGGACTCAACATTGTTCTTTTGCTAAAGATTTTCTTCAATTCTGTTGCTAAAGACAAAAACTTGCCCGCAAAGCGAAACGACAAGGTTGCCAGACAAATGTGCAGTGTCGTACGCGGTCGTTGCAACCTCACAACACGTGCGCCGCAGGCTTGACCAACTTCACAAAATGCAAAACACATCCGTTTTCAACTGCGAATGGATCTTTAACTGCCGCCTGATTGAAATCTTTCGATCGCGACACAGCGCCCTCGAGCGTCTATCCACTGCAGTCGCAGGGTGGCGCCATCACCGCGCACGACAGGTCGCGTAACGGAGTGTAACTAGGTCAATAGAACAGCCCGAAACTTCACGCCTGACTGCGGTGCTGCGTCAACAATTCTGTGTCGCCGATTTTCGAAAATTTAGTCTCAACGCAGCCGGCCGACCTTCCAAGCGCACGACCAGGGGGACTTGGATGTTCAACTCCCTTCCAGCCTTGACAATGCCGTTCGCGATTGTCTTGCAGTTGACGATTCCGCCGAAGATGTTGACCAGGATCGCCTTGACCTGCAAAAGGTCAATTTTCACGGTTGGGCGCGTGCGCATGAGTTCACAGCCAATGGCAAACTGCCAATGATAACCATTATCGCTCAACCCGACGAGATCACTCTGCTTGTCATTGACATGTAACTTCTAGCAATAGTTTCGTACAAATTCGACTCAAAAACTTCTGGTCAAAGGTAAAAAGGATTCAGTTAGTCCAACAAATTAGCTGCAAGCGTGGTTTTTCTATGCATCGTTGAATTTAAATGATGCAAACAGCGCGTAACCTCCTCAAACTGGTTACATGGGTAAGCATAAACCAGAGCTCGTACCACTTGATCAGTACACGCTGCACTAGAGCGCTCAAAACACGAAGATCTTGTGGGAGTGATGGGTCCAGGCCCGTAGCCAGGTTTTAAGGTTTGTTGGGGGCAAAATACATTTTTAGGGACTAGGCAAGATTTTTGTTTTTATTATATGTTAAAAAAAAATTTTTTTTGGGCACAACACAATTTGGGGGACACTAAAACATTTGGGGGGCACTTCCTCGAATGCCGTCAAGGCTTTCCGCATGCGAAATACTTCACTCCACAGGTGAAACAGGCAAGGAATTAATCGCAGAGTTCGAATAGGAAATCGATTTCACGTAACACGACGCATTGTCAGTCCTTACATCTTATTCAAATAGGTTCTATTTGATAGATTCCTTGCTTGTTTTACGTGTGGAGTGAAGGTATTTGATTACAGATATGTGCAAGTTTCAATCATCGCAAAAAGATGAAAGCAGAGCCCAGTCGGATGATTCCTCGAAAGCAACCAGAAAACCTAGAGCTTTTATTTGTTGCTAGACAGGGTCTCGCATTGCGTAGCGATAAACCCAATAAGGCAGTGGTTTTCAAATGGGGGGTACACGTACTCCTTGGGGTACGCAAAGGTGCTCCAAGGGGTCCACGAGCATTTTAGGTGTCTTCGTGATGAAGTTTTAACGCAAAAGTACAATAATTATTATTGCATTTACTAATTACAGCGCCCATGATTACAGTCGAGGGGTACTTGATAGACAAAATATTGGCCGAACGGAATGTCACTAAAAAAAGGTCGAGAACCACAGGCCGAGAAAATAAGGCAAAATGGCATACGTGGTGCAGTGTTCACACAACGCCCTGTACTTTCGTCGCGCGCCTCACCTTCGGATCCGACAAAACGATCTTGAACGCGTGGAAGACCTGATGTTCCTGCACCCCGCCGCCAAGATCGAGGAAGTTGGCGGGTTTTCCGCCGCAGTGCTGGATGATGTCCATCGTGGCCATCGCCAAGCCTGCGCCGTTCACTGCGAACGAAAGCTTTTGTTGACTATGATTTAACTGATGCGAAACGTCGGCAGTTTTGCGTGGGAAAAGTCCTGAAATTTTCGTAATGCCAATCTAAAAGTTCGTGAGCCAACTTCATTGTTCAGACTGGCAGTCAAGTAACTCTTCCTTCCACGTAACTAGCTGCCAAATGGCGCAGTTGCTTTTGCACTCATTCATATGTAATCCGTCCAACCGGCTAACAAGCGTTTTGTTTAAATCTACATCTTGTCTTTAGCATCTCGATGAAAGAGTGGTTTGCACTAAGAACCCAATGTTATTTCTTTAATGTCACTTAAAAATTTTCTTAAAGTCGGTTGTCTTTGACCAAATGTAAAGCAAACGTATGAATAGCAGCACAACGCCAAAGACACCGCCTTCAAAGCAAAAATTCCGGTGCAAAGCATCCTGTGGTGCTAAAAATATCACGTTTGGGACAAAGGACTCGGTGACGCACATCTCTGGAAACAAAGGGATTGAGAAGATCCGACGTCGGAACGACGTGAAGTTTACTGTGTTTTGTTTTCTCAAAAACTCAACACGTCTTCGATGACCACACATCTTGCTATTCGCGTGGTTTCATCTTTCGACTTCCACGCAGCAGTGGCAGTGGCCTAACTAGACCAAAAATTGGGGCCAAAATGTTTAACTTTAGGCATGCAACAGTATTTTTGTTTGGGACGCTGCTTCTCAAAACACAAAATGACTGTATGATAAAACTTTAGGGGGACCATGCCCCCCCCCTGTCTACGCCTACGAGCAATGGTGCCACCTTTCACATGCACCAGGTATTGCATTTTCAAAATACCGCAAGGATTCTGACAGATACTTTAGAAGAGGGCAACAAAAGCAGTTGATCCTGAAGGCTTTTTCTCACCTAAGCACGCAATGTTCCCGTCCATTGAAATGTAGCTGAGGCCGTTTTCTGTGGCGTCGACCTCGCGCGGATCGCTCTCGGTTTTGTCGTCCATGGCGAAAATCTCTTTCTGACGAAACGCGGCGTTGTCGTCGAAGTTCAGCTTCGCGTCGAAACACACCACTGCGCGGCGGGCGAGAGTGAAAAGAGGCGATGAAGGAAAAGCAGCCGAGAGAAGCACCCCCGAGCGCGAGGGGTGACAAAGAAAACTGTTACTTGAATCTATCGGTTGCTACTCTAGGCGAGCACGAACGGTGATAACAACCAACCGAATGTATCCCAGCAACAAGGTTTTCACAATCAGCAATGAAGAGTCGCGCCAAGAGTTTTGAAAACGCTACCAATTTCGCTACAACGGTTCTTTTTTTTCAGTAACTGCTTCGTTTGTTTATTTTTTTACCTTTTCCGTCGCCTGTCTCACCGAACGGGTTTATCTCGACTTGCGTCGCGTCGACCTTGATGAAAAGTTCATAGAGGTTTTTTATTTGACCCGCTGCTTGCTTTCGTTTCTCGCCATCGAATCCCAGATTTTCCGCCATTTTGACGGCTTGCGAATCTCGGATTCCCTCGTTGATATCGATGGGCTCCTGTTAAGTGAGCAAAAGCATTAGCAAAGAAACTCAGCAGGACAAAAAGGATCGAGCATGTTGCAAGTTACGAAACAAAATTTTCGTAAAGTTGCATTAAATTTCGCTGCGTTTTTTCCAAGTCCTTAGTCGCATTTAACATTGGCAGACACAAAAATTCCGTAATCGATGCAGTACGGGTCAAAAGTGCCAAACTTGTTGGAGTTCTGCGATTTGATATGGTTCTTTAGAGTTCATTCGATGGATGGTTAAACAATAACATCTATAAAAGGCAAAATTTAGTTCGTTTCTGTACCACAAACAAAAACCTCTCACTTCAGTATCCGAAAAAACTGTTTTTAGCAGTATGGTCAAAAATGCATAGTCAAAAAAAAAGTGCATTGGAGTCGCTATAAACCACCATTACTCTGGTATGAAAACGTTGTTATTGATGTTATGATCATATATGTCATCCAAATGACTATTTGTAATATGCAACAAAAGATAATTTATATCAGGCCCGCAACAAGAGGGGGGCAATAATATTGCCCCTCCCGAAAAAATCAGTTGGTTGCGGCCCTGATTTATATTATGCCAATAGTCGTAGACGTTCATGCAAGTGATATAAAATATTCACACATTACGTAGATGTTACGCTGCACAATGAAATACCCTGAAACAGGCAAAACAAGCTGGACCAACTACACTCGCAAAGTGGCAAATTTGTAATTTTTCCGCTCGAAAAAAACTGTCTTTCCGTGACAACTTCATTCATGGAAAATTTAAACTGCCATTCAGGGCAAACCAGTTACCACAGCACGGTACGCTGTGAGGCATCCGTCACCGAAGACCGCAACCCTTGCTCGCATACAACTCCTCGCCACAGCTCCGCATGCCCTCCGAACCCGAAAAAAACGCAGAACCCACGCGGGGGACAACTCGTCCCGCGGAGGACTTAAGAGATCGCGCACGTCTGGAATTTTGTGCGGGAATAAAATCAGAACGGTTCGCGACTTGCCACCTGCGTGAGAGGTTTACTTTGAAAATTAGATGGGGCGTTTTTTCCGCAACTTCTTCGATGTCCATCCCGCCTTCGGGACTTCCCACCATCACCGGGCCGCCGCTCTCGCGATCCATGAGTATGGCGAAGTAGGTCTCGCGGGCGATCGTGTACGCTTCGGCGATCATCACCTGCGCGAAGACGGGCGGAAAGATTCAATCCCTTCAAGGGTATGGACGTACAAAGACTGCGAACGGTTTTCACAAAGGGGAGGTTTCGTTGGTGGGCCCGAGGGCCGCGATCGCTTTTTCGCAGTCGGAGATGTAATCGCGCGCGCGCAGTACGTTTCTTGCTTTTCAGGAGTGAAAAGCAACGCGACATTTTGAGGCTTAATGACGTTTTGCTGTGAAACGACTGAACGAGGTACGGCACGAAAATAAAAACAACCTTCATTCGTGAGCTGTACGAAGCATGTGCCACTGCAGACCTTATGTGGAAGGACGTGGCAACTTCAAAATTTGAAATGCGCATTTTTTGCATTAGAAGTGTAGCGATCGACACGAAAAACTATGCAACCCCTGATAACGCTCCTACTTGTTCCACGGCAGCAAAGACGCCAGTAGATGCTTCAGAGGTATCATGTGGAAGCTACCAGAGGCCAGAAGCGCGACTGTAAAATTGAGTAACAAGTGTGAGTGCGGAAGTGTGCTTCATGTGCAACTACCGGTGTTCCGGATCCGGATGCGAGTTCAGTTGCAACGGACTCGCAGTTTCTAGACTGGACTCAGATTCGGTATCGAGTCCACGCAATGTACTGGTGACGGAAGTTAACTCGAATCTCACTGCTATGGATTCGGACTTGATGAATTGGACATGCAAAACTGGATTTAACGCACATTTATGAATTTACTGAGAACTTCTGCACATCCTAGCTACTTCAGACGCTACAGCCTTTTTTATAACAAACTTAAGAGGCAATATAGACTTCTAATGCCATGACCACAGCACAACGCTTCTTCACCGGCGTAGCATGTAAGCAGCCCTCCAGTTAAAGCAGAGCAGCCTATTTCTTCACAATTGCTTAAATCAACAGAATGTATAATTTTGTGTACGTTCCGATCCGGTTGACAAGCCAATTGTTTTTGTAATCCGACTTCCACTGCTTCGCTTGGCCTCTTAAAAAATACCTTTGAAAATCATGCGCCATTTTTTCTCATAAACGTCAACAAATTATTATTTAACGTTTTCAGCATCACGCGCTTGTTGCAAAACGGAGCCTGCCGGTGTGGACAAAAAGCACTTATTTCGCCAAAGCAATTGTTCCTTTCTTGTTGCGCAAAGGTTCAAGACCATCCTGCATCTGCATATTTTCGAAAATTACAAGTCGGTAAAAGGAAAAAAGTGATTATATTCATCCCTGGTCTTTTTTTGGTCATTTTTCGGTCGTACACCGAAGTGTTTTTGAAATGACCGAAAAAAAATAAGTCATTTCGGTCAGAATGTCTGAAAATATAGGCTAATAAACACTTACAGCGAGTTTTAATATAACTGTGAGACAGATAACCGAAAATCTCAGTTACCAAAATGTCTCAGCAAAAAAATGACCGAAATGTCTCACCGCAAAAAAAACAGGCACACCCTAACAAAGGTTACGGACCGCTCGAGAGTAAACGTTGCAATAAATATTTGAAATTTGGTCTTAATCATCGTAGTAGTGATCGAAATGTCTGCAAAGTCTATTTACCCTTCAAATCACAATCATGGACCTCTTAAATCACCTATACGGACCCCGTACGCGTTCACAGACCCCATGTTAAAAACCTATGGGCAAGACTATTTTTGAGTTAAATACGTTTTCAAGTACATCAAAACAAAAACTTAACAACAAACGAGAAAGACGCATATTAGCAGAAGAGAGACAACTGAAAAACAATCCCGTAATTTTTGACAAATCTGTTATTTTCACGCAGTGATTTAAAAGAAAATACAAACGTTTATGAAAAACAAAACCTTTTCAGATGAATATCGTGAAACTAACATTTTACACATTCTGACTAAATCAAGAAATGACTAAAATGAAAATAAATCAACGGTAAATAGCCTTGAGCACCGAATAACAGCCCCCCTGACCTGGCAGTGCTCCCTCTAAGAAAATTCTACACTGAACAAATGTTTGTTTTAGTGGATGAGCATAAATATTTTAAGGCTGAGTAAGCAGATATCTAATTCAAATTAAACTTCGTGAATTATAATAATCATTAGAATAAGTAAGAATACGATCTTATCAAAATACGCAGCTAATTAAAATAGCTTCTTCCACAGTTTTGGAATCTTGCAAGTGTGCTAGAATGAGATTTCACTGCGCAAATGGCCTGGGAGCATTGCCCACTGGCACATGATTTCAATTTTTCACCCTTGCCACCCAAAAAATTGCGATGAACCTTACCTTGCTCACTTTAACCCCATCTTGCGGAGTCTGCTTCGTAACTAAGTTGTATCCCAGCATGCCTTTACACAGATCTGCCACTCGTTGTGGATCTGTGGTGAGATGCACTCCGCCTTTCAAACCACTATCAGGAAACCTCCCCTGACCGCGGCCTCCGGCCAAGATCATTGCTTTCAAAACAAGTTCCTTGGCATCGGTGTTCACTGCAACCAAGAAGAGTTTGCACGGTGATAACTTCTAAGTTTAGAGCACACTGCTCGCAGTGCTTCAACGCCGTGTAATAATGCTTCCTGCTTATTTGAACTTTGCGTGCTCTGAAATAATGAACGCTGAATTTTCGATTTAACAAAAAGTCGTCATAGAAGGTACACAACTGAGCATGTGGTGAACATACTTTGGCGTGTCTTGTTCATGGTGTCACGGCCTTGGGGAAATAACTACGGCAGTGGTTTCCAACCTGAAATCCACTGCAGTGTTTCCAGGGGTCTACAAATTTTGAGGCACCGCGGATGTCACAATTCGCCGCTCACATACAAAGAAGTTTTAAAAAAAGAGGTTGGTAAGCACTGTCTGTGAAATCCGGACTGAAATATGACATCTCCATACCTGCTTCTTTTTCAGTCATTAACCGAATCATTTTGAAATGTCCTAAAAAAATTATGTAAATTCGGTCAAATTGTCCTAAAAGGTAGTCTATTGATAACAAAAGGAAAGTACTCCATGTTACAGAAAAAATGTCCGAAAATGAAAAGTGACTGAAAGTTTTAAAGTTATTTCGGACATATGACCGAAATGTGTCAGCGAAAAGAAAAACCCAGCTTCACCGAAACGATAAGTTCAACACTTTTAACTGCCTGACATAAACACCCACTGCACTTCAAACGACCTAATGTTATTAAATTGGCATATCATTATGTAAACTACCAGAAGACCTGCGTACCTTCACAAAGTTGAATTTTTTGTCCCATCCTGCGTTGCGAAGACTAAACCTGCCCAGCACTTGCAGTTAACCCCTGTGCCACAGAGCCATCATAACCCACCCAATTTTACTCCAAATCCAAATCTGCTGTTACTTTGTCGTCACGGTGCGTCACGTCATGCCTTTTCATTCTTCCACAGCAGAGTTACTGCTGCGTAATCACGAGAAAGGTTCCAAAAAATTACCATTGGGGGAAAAGTTTCCAAAAAACGTACAAAAAAAGTAAAGGTGGATAAGAGACAAACTTGCTTCGAGAGAGTTCAACCTTATGGCGATGTCCGCACTTGCTTTGCTATTTAAACAGACACAGCCATTAAGTTCTCACTATTTACATACTTAGGTCTTTTGCAGCTGCAAGTGCATCACTTGGTGTTTCAGCAACATGGAAACGTTGCACATTCACATCATAATCTTTCATCAACTTCTTGCTCTGATATTCTTGAAGATTTAAACATCTACAAGCAATGTGACTCGTACTTGGCTGCAAACATACAACACTCTTTGTTAACACTCAAACGTTCACCAGTTTGTTGAAAGTGTTGAAAGTGCTGACAGTCTTGAAAAATCTGTAATCATTTGAGCATAGTATGCCAGTTATAGGTGACAACTGCAAGATTCCACTCAAAAGATAACGGAATGCATTGTGCTTCTAGCAACGTGCAATACAAATTTTCTGCAACGAGCCATTTTAGTTTGGAATAAGGGACATGTTAAGAAGATAATACATATAGTGGCATTCAATGTATATCACTGGTTTGCTATAAAAAGAAGCCAATCAAGACCAAAAAATTTCCAATGATCACTGTCTTCTTTGCTAGCAAATGTCAATTATGAACCATGTGCACAATAAATGCTTATAAGCATAAATAAATCAAGCAATCAGCATGCACCAAAATATATCACGTATACCTTAATACTATATGAAAATAATTCTGTGGAAAAAATACAAAGATTAAGTTTCAAAACGTTTTCCCAATTAGTTTAAGTGAAATTATTTTTCATGCAACTAAAGTGAAGGCGGAGTTGAAGAATGCAGGAACATTTAACATAAATCACAAATTCCATGGATCGTAAAAATTATTGTTCAGAAATGTTTGATTCATAGATTATTTGACAAAAGCATCTGCCCACTTGGAAATTAATATTAGATCATCAGCAAAAACGGAACAGCCCACCTAGAACAAAATTAAAGTTTCTGAGAATTCCTGATATGCTGTAATACAGGTTTTACAGCATTACCAGCTATATTTTTATGGAAGTCCAAAATAGAGGTTCCCAACCTGGGGTACATGTACCCCAAGGGGTACATTTGCCTATCCGAAGTGGTACATTTAAGGTTAGCAATATAAGAGAAATATATATTCACATATCTTTTGTATCTAAGTATTCATACATATATCAGTGAATATTATTTTCAAAAGCCATTGTATGCTTATTGTTAAATATATCTCAGATGAACCATGGTAATATATTTTGTCATAAGAAATTTTAGAGCAGGGTTTCTTAACCTGGGGTGCTGAAATCAATTTCAGGGGGTGTTGGGAAAGGTCAGATATGTGGCGGTCAAAGGTAAAAGGAAGATATACTGCACTTGTCTTTACTTTATCCTTATAGTAACCAGGTGTTAGACAATGGTAGGGGGTGATGGAGTGCTTAGGCGTGACCAAAAGGGGTGCTGAGGTAGAAAAAGGTTAAGAAACACTGTTTTAGAGGTACATGCTCATCTTTCGAAATGCTGAAGGGGTACATGGTCAGAGAGAGGTTGGGAATCCCTTGTCTAGAAAGCAAGATCAGCTGAACCTAACATCATTGGAACCAACTTTGAAGGACTGGTGGGTTAACACTTCAGATAAAGGGTGCATGGACTTAGTGAGTGTTATCAAATATACTGGGCTACGTCTCTTGACAATCATCATCGCTGCTGACTCACGATGCTGATGCAGGCCCGTAGCCACGGGGGTATTTGGGGGCAGTGCCCCTCCAAATTTCGTTTGTGCCCCCCAGATTTTGTTGCGCCCAGAAAAATTTGTTTTAAACATATAGTAAAAGCAAGAATTTTTCCCCCCCTAAAAATGTATTGTGCCCCACCAAATCTTCAAACCTGGCTACGGGCCTGTGCTGATGTCCATCAAGATTACGGGGCCACCGGCGATTGATGCAACGGCTGCCACCTTTGATCTGTCCGCAAACACCACGACCTATTTTTGCGACTGCTACCACTGCAAACAACGGCGTCAGGCTGCCTGGTGCCCGGCACATTCAATGCGCATTGTTGATCTCTCAAACTACCCGGTATCGAATGTGCTAACACTAAAATCAGACAACTTGCCATGCAATTTACTAACATATGCCATAATGTATTCAAGTACCTAGTNTCCACTCCCCAAAAATTTACGCACATTCTGGGTCAGTTCGTTGCACATTACNCTGTCGTACGTTACATTGTCCATTCCCCAAAACGTTCGGGGGCTCGCATTTTACACAGTTGGTTGCACGTCACATTGTCCATTCCCCAAAACGTTCGGGAGGCCTTCTCTCTCGGCAAGAACGTCGTAGTCGAGGCGTTTCAGCTCGTGCATTTTCGTCAGGAGCCGTTGTCACGTCCACGGTTTGGTCTTTGTTTGAAACAGCTCTCTCTCATCAGCATCGACATTTGGCGGCGCTGTTGGTAGAAGGGCGACATCTGACGCAGGAACAACATGGGTAGAGGTCTCAGTGTTAGGGTCTTGCTCTAGTTGCGCAGGCGCGAGATCGGAAGTGGAAACAGGACTTTCATTTCCGTTGGGATACCTCACATGAGCGTATGCAGGATTTGCGTCAAATACTTCCACCTCATCGCGTAAGGGTTCGCCTTTCGTTCTCACAAAGCGACTGAGTAATACTGGTCGGGGAGACATGAGCCATGTTGGCATTGACGTTCCCATCATAGCTCGGCGAGGAGAGCTGAACAATCTCTCGTGCGGAGTTTCGTTGGTCGTCACGCATATTAGCGAACGAATGGCGTGCAAAGCTTTAGTTAAACTGACATATACCGAGGATGTTTTATTCCCAGGCTTAAACTAACTTGAAAACTGCCGACACACGCAGCATGGGAACACAGTGTAGAATGACGAAATTCGAAGACCCGACACCAATCAACAGATGGGGCGCCACAGGTCACAATCACCAATTATCAGAAACGGCGCGAGAGAACACAAGCAATCAAGCGTATCTTACCAATGGCACAAAAGAACAATCAAGCAACTGAAATGCATCTTACAAAATTATCACACCCATTAATCTTCACAGATATCCACAGAGTGGAAACTTGGTTGTTCGACACACGTAACAGTGTATGTACCGTCCTGTTTGTTCCAATTACTGCGGTGCGATGACCACCTCACGGAAAAATAATGGCTAGTTTGGCCAACATACTGTTCGTGACATATCACACAAGTCGCTACATAAATACCAGTTTGTGCCAGTCGTGTTTTGGTTTAGCAGGGAAGTTTTATTTTTTGTCATTATTTGTGAAATTCATGGTACCATGGATTTGCTGTTCTCCATGGCAAACACAAAGTGCACAGTGCTTGCAAAACCCTGACATACCTTTGCTTTTTTGTCTTGCTTAAAGCAAGTTGCTTGCAGTTTGCTAGTTTTTGTCCAGTTGCAGTTGGTCTTTGCCTTGGTGTTAAAGCTTTTTTCCTTTTTCTCTCTGACAGAGTTAGCCGGTGGGGCAAAGATGTTACCACACCTGCTGGTTACTTGGTCATCTCTCGTCGCATTTTGGATTACGTAGTTTTTCTTCCCAATTTGATGCCATTGTTATCATCAGGGGTGACTCCAGGTCACCAGCATCACTCGATTTATACCGAGGCCACTGACTGAATGCAACCGTTCGAGCCCTGCATCACTGAAATTTCCATATGCTCTCATTCTGGCTGGCACTATCATTGCTTTTTGACGTTGCGCGCAATGAATGAGAAGCTATCGTGAGAACTCGTCCATTGCTGCGTAACAAACGTCACAGAGCAATGGCAACGCCAAGTCCTCGGCGTACTAGGCTCATTCATACTAGCCCGAGTTACTGGACAATTCATCGTTCGTTTGAAATTATTCCCGAATGGGAACTGTCCATTGGATTGGAATACAAATCCAATGCTGTATGCAAATCCATTGCTTCAAAAAAAGATGCAACCTGATATAAATTATATTTGAAAAAATACTTGATGCAGAGGCGAATTTTCATTTTCGGTGCCCTGGGCTATTTTAAATTGGGGGTCCTTCTGGAAGGTTCGCGACAGGGGCGGACCCAGTCAGTATTTTTTGGCGGATTTGAATTCAGTAATATTTGGTTGTCAAGTCTCAAAACGGTTTCGCTACTGTAGGAGAGATCAAGCACACTTCACAACACTGCCGTGACAAAACAATGGGTGTCGTAAAAAGCCCCACCTGGTGTCGTAAACTGGTTACGGGCCTGGCCTCGTGTAATCTGAAAAATGGATTCAGGCGTTTTGTTCCACACATAATACCCAATTCTCAACACCATAAAAAGAGAATGCTCATCGTCATTCACTTCAATCTTTCGCGCTCATTCTTCTATTTGTAGTCATCTTTTGTTAGTGGCACAGTAAAAAAACGTGCGTTGAACCAAAACAAAAACACAAATATAATTGCTCACAGAAATGCTGGAAATTGTCCTCACTCCCAAAATTTAAGGGCCCTAGGCTTAAGCCTTTTTAACCTAATGGTAAATCCGCGCCTGTGCAGAGGTCAACTCGGGCTCTAACGGATCACGCCGAAAGCGTGAGCGAACGTAGTCGAGAGAACGCTTACTACGAACGGTATTTTTTTTTTTTTAGGTCACCTGAAACATGACGACGAAAGCAGCCATGTAACAAAATCATATGAACAGTGACAAGGCCAATGAAGAGAGTCCGAGTTAACAACCTTAATCAGTGAAGTGGGTGGTGGCACAAATGTACAAAGCAACCAAGCACACGTTCTACAATATAAATCGTAATCGAAAACTCGGGGTAAGCCAGAGGAGCCCGAGGGTCGCAGCCGCCACTGGTTATCATGTCGTTTGTCATGACCAAAGGAAGTTTAACCCTTTCAAGTCCAGCGTGCACCACTTTCTTTGCAGTTTGCGCGAATTGCGCCTTCTTAACTCGCCAGGCGATTGAGCTGGAGTGCCGTTCAAACCTTCTAAAGATGCGGAGCGTTGCAGTTTCGATTTGTGACATCTCAATCATATTGCTTCTCTAAATCAGACTGATTGAAATGTCGTCTTTGAGTGGTGTGGTTTCCAGTTAATGAGCTGGCTTCCCTCCGCTGCGGATTTTGCGAAGTCTTTAACGACAAATCCAAAATCATCTTCAGTAGTTATACAATGATTAAGGTCTAGGAATTCCACTTCGACCGTTTGCTCGGCTGTGCAGGCTTAACGAAACATTAATTTCAAGTCACTATGGACAAACGGTGAAGTCAGTGCTTGTCGAATGCTTTCATTTGACATTTACGATGCACTTATCCACATTATGTCATCGATGAATCTACGGAACAGTTCTACCTCACTTAGCACATCAGCAAGCGGCTGCAGGACATAGTGCACAGCAACGTTTGCCAGTGAGACAGTGGTTATCACTGGTTATAATTCCGTTTTCATGGGTATATAATGTTTGGCATATTGGGTGACAGTGCAGCAAGCAACGAGATATCACATACCGTACTTGCTCTGTTGCTTTATCGCGCCACGCACATATAACTGCTATTGTTAGCGCACATCCCATTTGCGGTGTATCGCGCATGCAGCCCTGCGCCTGCCGAGTGGTTGCAACAAAATTATTTCCTTTTTACAACGAACCGCACCGATCACAGGCTCTTTTTGTGAAGGCTGCACCTGGCATGGCCTTCACATCCTGGTCACCAGAGGCGTGCAGAATGGGGGAAAACGGGGCAACGGCCCCAGGTATCCAAAGAGCGAAATAGCAAAAATTACATTTTATTCAAATGCTTTAACTATATGCTTCTTCGTTTTGTAAGGCCAATACATACTGCATGGATCTGGTGGGAACTTACCTGAAGGGGCATGCAAATTTATGCTAAGTGAACAGAGAGAGACATGAAGCACTCCTATGGTATCTTTTGACCTTGCACCCTATCTATCTTCCCATCTTTGTACGCTGACCAATTCCTGCTAGCATATTTTTAATCTGCAACTTGTGTTCTTCAAAATATCTCTCAATGCTCTCTAGAGCCTGGGTTCTTAAACTGGGGGGTTAGTATGGCAGCGACATAAAATTGTTGAGAAGTATTAATTGCATTGTTTTTATCATTTATTGTCAGCAGAATTAATAAGCGTAAGTGTGAAACTGAATTCTTCATATTTTTAGTTGAATAAAAAGAGTTACTTCTTTATCTGTTTTTACTAAACAACATTATTGGCAATTGGTTTGAAGTTCAGAGAAACACAAAGGGCAGAAATAAATCATGCTTCATGGTTGCACAATTTCAGATACTGTTTATAATAGTAAAAATATACAACTCTATCTCCTATCATGCCTCACAAGTGCTATCCTTTTTTGGTGGACCTGTCTGATACTTATTAGCATGCATAAATGCAAGATCCAGTTTCTCAGGCATTTTGGGTATTTCCTTAGTATGCCCATGTCTGTAAACAAAGTTTGTATTAAAACAACTTCGGAAACTTCTTTCACAGGCAGCAAAAGCAATTATAATGCAAGCTTTGGCAAAATTCAATTTTACTCTACTGCGGGAATGAAAATGACTAAAGCACATGCTTTTGACTTTTACCACTGGTAAAACATTACGTTATAATGTTTGTCACTTTAATGAAGCCGAGCAAACACCATCAAATTTTTACCATTCTTAGTGCAAAACCATCAAATCAATGTATCATCAGTTGATCTTAGCTAAACAATTAAAAGATGCAATATCAATGATAATCCTCATCTGAATCCCTCAAATATTCAGTCATTTTCAGCTCTAACATTAAAAATGTTGAAAAACAGCTATGGAACCATAGGGACAAACACTATTTTCATGAAAACAGAACCATTACTTTTTAAAGTATGGTCATGTTGTAGAGAGTTAACAGCCAAAAACAAAAAAATATATTGGTCGTAAAAATATTTAGAACATCTTAGAATCATATGTACTTACTGCCTTCATCTACCAAACATTAATTCAATTGCTTAATTATACTATTGATAACTAACAATTTTTCACATTTCAAGCCCTGGATTAAGAACTATGAAATGACCTTAAAAACAGCATTAAAACCTTAAAGACACGCTAGCATTTCCTTCCGTCATTTGCTTGGTACAAGTTCGCAAATTTTTACAAAGGGTGTATTATAATAATGTGCACTAACAGCCTATGTTTCAAAATCAAAATAATTTTTAGTCAAGTTTAACTTATCTATTTAGATGCATCTAAATGTTAAAATGATTGTAAAGAAAAAAATAATATGGAGCTTGCATAAAAGGCTAGGACTACTTTATTAAGCTTTTGCAATGAACTAACTAATGGTTAACTTTGCAAAATGTTCCAAAAATGGTATAACATGCCTAGCCTGGTAGTTTGTACTTGGTAGATGTTTTTCCACTAACTGCAGATGTGCAAACAATGTTTTTTTCAAAAGCAAAAAAAGATGTTGTTTAGTAGTTCATTTAGTGCCACTTTAAACTTATTAATGCAAACAAGTTTGACCTTTACTTATTTGCAAAATAGAAGTAGAGAAATAGCATTGCAAATAGCCTATAAAAGATATCGCTAGCCTACTACCAGCAAATATAAGAAACCTTCTAACACTGCCAATTATCTCTCTCATATTAACAACTAATATTTTTTATGTATTCTTCACACAATTGAATTTTGAGTTCTGTAAATAATGTGTCAACTGTTTACCAATTTTATACTTGTGCAACACCTATAAATTGCCACACACTGTTTCACCGACCCTCTAACAAGCTTGATGCTTTTCAATTAATGGAATTATTACTACCTTTTGTCACCCCATCAGTGTCTGAGCAATGTGTTTCCTGCTACCTTTGTGGGTAACTCCAATACTTTATCATGATCTTCAACGTTTATTACTGCTTTTTCTTAACATCAAATGTTCCACTGCCCACTTTCTCATTGCAAGATCACAGCTGCTACATGTCTTTTTGCTACTGAATGTTCAGTAACAATTACATTTCTCACCAATGTTTTTACCCTAGTATGCTATTCTTTGTTCAGCTGTAACTATCTCAACATTTCATACATTGCTTGCATTCTTATTTTTGCATTTGTTCTCTTTTTGATGTGTTGATATTCATACGATACAAATTTCAAGTCTTTGCATGTTGTACAAACAAATGTCCCGATCAACTTGATGCTGGTGAACACCAGCATTTCTAAGGATGTAATGCAAAAATTGATAAGCATTTTATAGACTGTTTGTTTAATACCAGGCGTTTAATCCTGAACTATGGGCAACTCTTCCTTAATTGGCAAACATATATCAGCATGCAAACACTATGAAACAAAGTGTTATTTACTACAATTAAACATCACATTGAAAGTGTAAAGTTTATTGCTGCCTAGTAAAATGATTACAATTGTTTTTATTATTGCATACTACATTTTCTTCAATCACACAAAAAGTACATGAAAGATAATAGCCGTATTGTTATCGAAGTCAGATGTATGCATTTGAACTGCTCACTGTTTATAGATAGACAAAATGACAAAGGCAATAATTGTTTTCAAGTGCTTAATACAATTGACTATAAACACATAACGTCAAATGCAGTATACAAACTGCTGAAATAGCTGAAAAACGCAGGGAGCTGTATGCATCTGTCATAACGTACATAAGGACAAAGCTCAGGTTTGCTCTTTTGAGGAGCACCCTTGCTGCAAT
>JGI24159J19872_10003337_pt1 | contig 19921 bp, 11 predicted proteins | sample Ectturendosymbi4_FD_19872 | JGI IMG/M metagenome (IMG submission 19872) | reverse complement strand
TTTGCGTGACAAACATTATTTTTAACAAGAACACTGGCGAAGTTACGAAAATGTCTCGGTACTCACAACCACCAAGTGCCATCACACGACCTGCAGCGTAAAGTCAGCGCTGACTCATGCTCGGAAGCACGACAGCAAAACCTTAACTTGTGTCATCTCCTCTAAACTCTTCACGTTGCAGAGTAGACACACGGCCGAGACAAGCGACTTGTCACCGGTGTAGCAAAACAGAATTTCGCAACTTCGATTGTTTAAGCATTCACCGGCCGCCCGACTAAACGAAGTTGAAATTACCTCCGCAAAACTATAAAATTCGACAGGTAACGAGTTCGGAAGTTTATGCGTCCGGAAATTTCATTCATCACTTCAGTTACCAACAAGGCAGTTTTGCCTGGTCGAAACAGGACCTACTATGGTGATGATCAACATTACGTTGATTTGAAGTAACTAAGCGGATTACTGCTTAACCTTCCAAATCAACGCCGCGTGTTACCTAATGAACATATCCGCACCGAAACAACATTACAAAAACAGATTCTTGTCAACTTCAAGCTTCTACGGTTTTGCAGTACGTCTCCACCCAAAATGGAAAACATAAAAATGTCAAAAAGGGAAATCAGACAGACGCTTTATCACGTCACGTGCGTAGAAGGTCGGGTCGGTCACAGATAAAACATGCTGTGGGTGCAATTAATACGCATGTCTGAAAGTTGTACGAACATCACACAACAAACAAGCTTGCCTCGAACGCAAAATCTCTACGCTGTTGCTATTCTGCTTCAGTGCTGAGCAACGCAACTACCGCGTGAATCGCATGCGAAGCAATAGTCGTGATTGTGCGGCGTAGGAAATATATTAGATATTTTCGGCCGAATCTAATTATCAGAGGTGTATCTAGGGTATGGCAAGCATGGCTTGTGCCATGGGCACGACTTTGATGAGGGCGTAAAAATTGCTTGGCAAAATCAAAATTTGTGACTTGCAGTTTCTTCAACCTCTGTTTTGCGCGCGCCCCATACAATGATTAACTGCACAGCTGCATCGATACAACGCCCTAATGCAATAATTCGGGCGTGTTATGCCAGCACCAAGCATTGCGACAAAACTGTAAAACTGTGGCATTGCGACACAATACAACGGTAAGACATTGTGACATAACAAGAACCCTCGCTTGTAATATCTACAAGACCTCGTCCTGACGCTATGAGAAAGGCCTAGTCAGTTCGTGTAGCTGCGTTTCAGGAAAAAGGATGATAGTCAGAACGTGGTTGTGACGAGCTTAAGTCAGTGACTGTGGGAATCTGATTGTCAAGCAAATAACTTCTCTTAAGCTCCCACAGATTTACAAATTACTTGAAACTGCTGCGGCCCACTCCGACTTAAAGAAATTTCTTCGATGGCCACTAGTGTCCGACAAATAGGCTAAACCCTGGGTTGTTAAACTGGGGATCGTGAAAGGTTCGCAAGGGGGGCGCGGGTATGACAGCGACATATTGTTGAAAAGAGTATAATCGCAAATTAATTGTTGTTCGTATTTTTGTGTTTGATTTTGGCGCTACGTGAGACTCGAATATCAATGACTCATGCCAAAGGGGGGGCGCCTGAAAACGTTTAAGAACCGCTGAACTGAACACAATGCCCCAGCGGCCCCAGTCCACAGACCAGGGGTCGGCAACCTTTCCCTAACCGCGGGCCAAAAAGCAAAGTCTGCAACCTATGGCGGGCCGTACTAATTTTCCACCAACAATTCCGTTCCTTTGTTGTTTATGATGCTGTTAAAACTTGGGAATTTATGGAATTATAATAATCAGATTAACCTCTGATGTTCATAAAGAAAACGGAAAATACGACATACGCAGTACATGTATGGCACTGTGCGGTTTCTCATAATTCCGCACAAGTATACAATATAGAAGTTGCAAGGAGGGCAGATTCATAAAAGTATAATACCACTAGGCGGGCCATACAGTTACTACAATTAGTAAAGGGTCTGCGAGCCGGATGATTTTGCTTGGCGGGCCGTAGGTTGCCGACCCCTGCCATAGACTAAGGAAGAGAACCATAGTTACTCCTTGAAACATCAGCAGTTAGTATCGTTACCGTACCAGTTGAGCAAAAAATGTTAACTCATGAACGAATAGATGAGCTAGCTTTTTCTGTCAAGTGGTTTGGCTGTCGCACGTTCAAACGTGTTGTTGCTCGTGTACACGCAACTTATTGTACCATTCAAATTAAATGTGGTTCAGTTCAAAAAAATTGTAGTTCCTAGTTGCAACATGTCGTGTAATTTTTTTGCAAGATTTACAATTTGGTCAGCCAATACAATATCGTTCGTTATTATTTGAATGTTTTCGTAATCTTTATAACAAAAATAAATGAGTATAGAAGTATGCTATGGTCGTCATGGACAATTTACCAATTATATATACTGAAACGTTTAAAGCAAAAATAAACATGCATTGTCTATTTTAAAATATCCATTTGCTTCATAGTTCACCTTTCGAAAAAATTGTGTCTATATCTAATATTGAAATTGTTTGAAAGGGCGCACATTTAAACTTTGCCATGGGCGCCATTTTGCATAGATACGCTGCTAATTATAGACGATCGACTTAAAACAGCTGCGCCATGCGTCAACTATTGCTCCACTCTTACGAAAACAAAACTTTATATTGAATAAAGTCGTTTCTTTTACAACTCTACAAATATTGACTACTGTAGATTGAGTTAAAAACCACTGACATCATAGCACAAATGAACTGACCAGTTTTGAATTTAAAAAATTTTGCACTTGTTTTTTCCCAAACTTATGAGTTCGCTCAAACCGCAATACGTTTGCACAAGAGACGAAGGCAACGAAAAGTTGTGTGCAGTTCTTCATCGCGTAACAGACAAATCCTTGAACAAGAAAACTCCACTTCTCTTGCTTAAATAAACAGGCTCACAATTAAGTACTCATGAAATACGCAGACACATTGATACACCGTATGAAATGCAAGAACTGCAAACGAACGTGGGACTCAGAAGCACTGACAACCACCAACGATTTGTAAAATATGCTACTAGGTGTGTGTTAAAGTCGATAATTTCAATCAGCGAGAAGTATTGTTGCACTATGTACAACGCTGTGAAACTGACGGGGCTGAAGTGGGAAGTTTGAAACAAAATCAACCAAACTGCGGAGCGCATTCACAATTTAGTGGTCACCATTTGCTGAGAAACCAGTCGCAACAGCATCAATACCAAAAGCTAGTGTGTTGTGAAAAAAATCGCTGACAATGTTTAACGAAGCGTGCAAATTCAAACAAGAAAAATATCAGTGTCATGACCGGACAGGCTGAGTCATTGTGACGTGTGGCAACGCGCAAAAGAAAAATGAAGAGCAACATGAAGTTCGATGCCACCTAATTTTCCGAGACTTTAAAATGGATACCAATCAAAAGCGCGAGATTGCGCGCAATAACAACGCTTCACCACTTGGGCTGCCCGAGAAACGAACTTGGTATTTACCAAACACATTTTGAAATGTTTACAATAGCTATTCACTTTATGCAAGCATACTGATCCGACTGAAAAAATCGCCAAGTTCCTTTGCGGATATACCGGGAAATAAAATCTAAAGTGGCAAGACGTCGCAACATTTAAGCCAATAAAAATGTCCACAGAAGGGCATCAAACATTGTTGGCCAACCTGACTTACCCGAAAATGACAAGAATAAGGCAGTTCAAGCCTATGGCAACAAAGAAAACAGCGGGTTCAAAAGAAGCAACAGTGGCAGAGTAGATTCCATTGAAAACCAGAGAAGAAGCTATACCGGCTAGAGATTGGAAGCAAGCGAACAAGGCAAACACTGATCCTTGCTCTGCACTGTCCGCCAAGCGGGATGCCTGGCTGCGGCAAATGACCACAGTTAAACCTTGTAGCCAACCAAGGCATATACCTGTAAGAATACAAAATAAAAAATATCTCAAACAAATCAAAGAAACTTTTAAGCGAGATAAATTAAAGTTTGCCACAACGGATAAACAAAACTGACTTCCAGCCGACATTATATCACTTTTCCACTAAGGTACGAATAGGAAAGCCTGTGTCTTTAGCTGCAGGCACTGGAGCTATTTTTTGAGAAATGCCCATATACATTTCCTTAGAAAAAGCAATGCATAAACAGCATTATTGAACTCTAAGCGACTGATCAAAATGCAAACGAAAACGTAAAAAATACTGCATCATTCTTTCGGACTGTGATGTTATGAGAGTTCGTGTCTTTATTGACTATTGTTAAACTGAAAAGTCGACAGTAGCTAAAGAAACAAACAAACGTAATTAAATGTAGGAATTCAACAGCGAACTGTTCACGCTAATGTCTTATACTCGGTACTGACTCACAATGGTCTGAAACCGGTATGACAGGAGTCCACGCGTCCGCGTGATGCCTTAAGCACGATTACCGGACAGAGCACTTTATGCACTTAAATTGATTCAATTGAACAAGTACATTCATGACACACGATATACGCTGAAGACCGAAGTAGAATGCAGCCTGGATGACATACACACCTACCTACAAATATAAGCCATGAAGTTTGAGCAAAGCTGCAAACTAGCGCTGAGGCAATACTCGATATGATGGACAAGAAAACTATCAAGAAATCGTTTAAATGTCCTGAGATCAGTTTCAAGAAAATAAGTCCAATCAGGGCCGACCCAGTGATGCAAGCTGCTGCATAACTGCAAAGAAACAAACAAAAAGACTGCACAAACAAGTGCAACAAACTTTTATAGAAGCAAACCTTTCTGATCAAATGCATACCTTTTCATGTCTGCAACTCCTGGCTACACAAGTGTATTGCTTTGTGTTTATGTACCTTTCAAAGTTTAGGATAAACTTTGAGCCACATTGCTATCAACTTGTTTTAGTCAAAAATAGCTTTCAGTAATACCACAGATCTATAAAACTAAACACTGTTTTTGCTAAATATGAATCATTAAAAAAGTCATCATTGCAACTCTAATTCAAAAGCAGGAGTAACAGGAAGCATTTTTTGTCAATGCAGCAGAATTTGTCTAATTCACCATCGTTTAATTTGTCAATTCCCTCAATTCGTTAATTCCTATCTTTTATGTACATTTCTGTTCGTCTAATTCGTCAACTCTTTTAAGCGTTGTGTTCGGCTAATAAGTCATTTGCAGTTTCGCTTATGATGTTTAAGGAGCTAGTTTAACATGTGTGGGAATTCAAACAAATTAAGAAACCTTATCTGAGAATTGTTGCACCTCGCAATTTCTTTGTCGAATTTGTACACGAGGTGCGAAGCGCGACCCGACTCCCCATAGAAAGAACGCGGAAAAGTCTTGAAAGTTTATTATAAAGATTTTAAAGGTGCTAGATTAAATGGAGTCTACATAGAGTAGAGGAATTAAATAATCTAATTTAGTAAACAACCATAACGTAATAAAGTTATGTTTTACTGCAAATAAAGGCACTATGTATACAAGTTACCATGATAAAATATGCGAGCTGCTATGAAGAGTTTTCACCTGTTTGCATAATTCGTCACTTCGCCTAAACCCCTTGACGTGACGAATTAGGCAAATTCTACTGTATTATCATCCAGCTTAACTAATGAATACGATACAGGTAAAAACGGTAACAATTTTTCACACTACTCTATAATGTGCAGAGCCTTGACAAACGTACATTACTGATTCGTATAAAAAAACTTTTTTTCTGTGTTTGTCACTATATCAGGATTGTGAATTAATCAAATCAGCAATCAATTTAAAGATGTAATCAAATAAAGAGCATCATTTCTAACACAGTGGTCCTGCAAAATTAGTTGACATTGGCTTGTTTGTGAAAAACTCAATATAAGATGTTTGTAGAAATGATTTCACTCATTGCAGTCATAAATTTGTGCTGGTATAGGTAGAGGTATGCTACAGCAAGAAAATAAGCAAAATTGGTTATGCGCACCATCATTCACATAATGATGTAAATATTTCCATGATAACATTTAATCAAACATTGCATGACTGTCTTAAAATTAATACCAAATTTGAATTTTAAATAGCTTCAATTTAGACATGCTAAAACACCAGAACATATGCTAATGTTGCAAATTATTTTGAGACTGTCAAAACATACACAATGCACCATTAGGTTTATGAAACATCCCTCTTAGAAAATCTAACTCTCAAGGCTTAGGGTGAAAAAACTACTGAGCAAAAAGTGATCGAATTTGCTTTTTTATGAGAGCATGCTTAATTTTAGTATCACTTTGTGGCTATTCAACACAATCCTTGTTTGTATGTGTGTTATAGTAAAAAATGGAAGTACTCTTATCTGTTACAATGTGGTCAAGGTTTTTGAGCAAACAAAGAAAAATAATTAAAAAAATTCATTACAATAATATCAACATGGTGCAAACAATGTAAATCACTGCTAAAAATTTGCTTGGGAAACTTTAGCAACAGAATAGTTTCAAAACAACCTTCCCCCCACAAAATTTGGAATCTTTTAACTTAATGGAAAAGCAGGATTTTCAGCAATAGTTTAAATTCAAACAAAAACATGATTTAAATTTCATATCAGCACTCACTCTCCCTGACACTAACAGTTTTCATGTGTCAACACAACAATCATGGCCACATTCACACACTACCTCATTTACAGCAAGAGACAGAAAAAGATATATACTTTCCAAAATGAGACTCACCCAACCATTGAGTTGGTAAAACACAGAGGTAGAGACAACTCAACCACAGCCAAAACATCTGGAATTCCAATGAAAACGGTTTCAGAGACAAAAAAGCAAAACACTACTGCGAGAACTTTGGTTGTCCGATTGCAGTCAAACTTGAGAAATTTCCACATTCCACGTAATGGTGCAAGTGAAAATAACTTCCTGTGTGGTCAATATAAAGACAATAAAGGACTTTGCACTTAACTTGGCCAACTGTAGCAACACACAAAATGTTTTAATGTCTTAAATACACTATAAATTAATTGGTACTTGACTTTTATAGATTTTGCTGTCAATGCAAGCAGTATATTTACAGTTTCACTCAGCTTGGGCTGGAAGGCATTTCAGGCTCTCAATACCTGCTTTCCATTTGAACAATACAGACACAACACTTGTAAAACATGACATTGCCAGCTGTTAGTAAAATTGCAGTGTTGACATTTAGAGCAAGATATCTGCTTGTCTGTTTTCATTTCAAGTCATCATAGTAACTGAATGGATCAAAACTGTTGGCATGTGGGAACCACATAGTTTGATGCAGTAATGAGCCAACAATGGCCAGCAAAGCAAAGAAGGTGGTGGTCCTTAAAAGGTCATGTGAAAAGAAAATAAAACAATGCAATTTTTTGGCGGAATTTGATAAAATATGTTTCCATGAATACACCTGTGAAATTTTTCAGCACTTTGAGTTGAAATGGCCAAGGTATGCACTTCCACACATAGGAAATTGGGCAAGTTTCAAATATGTGGAACTGTCTTGCTCATTCATCTGTGTGACGTCAGGACTGAACATGAGGTGAAGTATGTTTGGTGTATGAGAACAAATTAAGCAAATCTCATAATGCTAAATAGTTTTTCAGTTTGCTTAACTTGTATCAGATGAAAGGGTTAATGGCCAAATGGTGAATGATAATATCAGCTGAATGCTTGTGAGACTGCACGTATTATGTTTGCTTAATACTTTGAGAGCTGGCGTATGATATATTCGTACCTAGATTTCGGCCTAAAAACAGCAGTTTTCGGTTGCCTTACCAACGCCATAGATCCTCCGCCGATTGTGCTAGAGAGCTGTTCAAAGGCTCAAACGTATCGGCCAGTCTTCTAGTCTGCACTCGAAAAAAAATTTGTTGGTTGGGGGTTGCAGATTTTTTGTGAGTGACATCATAAGTGAAGTAGTTTTGGGGCCATTTTGGCTCATGTTACCTGGCCTAGGGCCCAACCGCTAGGCCAAAGTATTTCGCTGAAGTTTTTATTGGAAACTAGGCTCGAGCCCGAGTCTTTCGAGCCTTTGATCAACTTTCTAGCATTTCTGGTTTAAAAGTTATGATCTAAAACAAAGAAATTAATTATCTAATTAGTCAAATATTTTTACTACTTTAGATCATAACTTTTGAACGTGAAATCCAGCAGGTCATCCAAAGTATCAAAAGACTCGGATTGTAGCCTAGTTTCTTATCAAAACTTTAGCGAAATACTACCATCTAACGGTTTGAGCCCAGGGTCAGGTGAAGTGGGCCAAGGTGGCCTAAAATTCCTCCACTTATGACGTCACTCACAAAAAATCCGCACCCCCCACCCCAAAATTTTTTTTGAGTGCAAACTAGAAGACTTGCCACGTCTTTTGAGCCTTTAACAGGGTCGGTAGCGCTTACCGGACCGGAGAAATTCCCGCACAAAGCCACATGCATTTTGGTGTNTTTTTCTCGAAAATCTCCAAAAGCAGCCAGACACCAAAGTGTTAACATGTCTATCATATAAAAATACTTCATTGTAGGCTTAATATTTGTAACACAAACAAATTTGTAAGAGCCTGAATGACAAGGATTTAACACATTGTAGCCCAATACTGATAGGCCTAGTCATCAAAGAAACTAATCATTTTCAAAGATTTGCTATGCTAAACTTGAAATTCATTAGGTTTTATTTTGATACTTACATATAACATCAATAAAAAGTTTTTGATTATTGTGAATATGGTTCTGAATTCGTTGATTACGAATCTCATCACAACCAGCCTAGATGTTTTTGTCATAAAGTTACTGTGCATTTGTAATTTATAGTGTAGGCCTAGGTTGCAGAATTAGAGGTAAAATATCTGACTCTGACCCCAACCTTTCCAAAACTTCTGACTCCTTAACATAAGGTGAATGAAGTTTGGCTGCCAGCAGTTTACTCTAGTAATCTTAGGTCAATTTTTGGCCGAGGTCAGAAAAAATTAGTAAAGAGCTGAAAATTGCTGAATGCAATCCTTGAACTACCCTATACAACATACTAAAAGTCCCCATGTGTCCTACTGAAGCTTTTCCTGGTACAGTGTTATGATAACATGAGTGTCATGTATGTTGAAAATAGTGTTTCGCACTTGTTCATCATTTAATTGTGTTGCGTGCTACATGTAGCTTCATGGGCATAGGGGACACGAACGATGTGCCCCCAATTTTTTTAGAGACTGGGGATATAATATGCCATGTCCCCCCATATTTTTCTCTTTAAATTTTGTATACGGACAGATTTAAAAAATAAAAGAGACGTTTGCCATGTTTTGTGTGAAGAGCTTTTCGTGTTAGATGTTAATCATAGCAAATTGATGCTGAAACAGAGTTTGATGTGGTATCACTGATTCTGATATTTTTATAAATTCTAGCTTCGAGCAACTGATTTTTAGAATTTTGTAAGTTTCTATAGACCGCGAAAGATTGTTAACTGCTTCTGTCTGACATTTTACTGTGTGGTATACTGCAAGAAAGGTCATTATCGGGAAACAATAAGAGTTTAAAAGCTGCACGTGTGCATACTGCCATGATTCGTTTCATGCAGAAAGGTAGCTGGTTTGTCATAGCGTTAATTACAACGTATTGAGAAACTGACAACGTAAAATTTAAAGATGCAAGTTTTGTCGTAACATTGGTTTTAACGTATTCAGAAACAGACAGTGCAAAATTTCAAGATGGAAGTTTAGAATGTTAGAAAGTTACATTTTCAGGCAAATCTCTGCGAAATATTTGCTGAAGACTAAAAACAGCACTATTGTGCAGACTTAGTTTTATGATTGGTAGTTTTGCAAAAAAACTGTCTTCAACCATTAGCAAACAGGATTTCAATCCAAATGTTGGAGAAGTATTGAAGTACTAATTTTGTTAAACCTGCCAGAAAACCTGGATTTTTCCACGTTTCTCAGGGGATGTGGAGAATTGATAATTGTACTACACTGTCCAAAAGTAAACACTATTAGGATGAGGAGAGCATTTGCTTCCTATGTAGGGTTGCCAGATGGGTTTAGTAAAAATACCGGCCATTTACTTAACATTACACTGTGTTATAATTCATAAGCGCATATTGAATGGCATGGGATTCTCAAATAACATTTTGTAAAACAATGTTTTTTTCACAATGCATTTATTTTTCGTGTCATTTTTATTCAATTTCATAAATTCCTGAAATATTTGGATTGAAAATTTTCAAACTGTGTATAAATGTATCCTTTGTGAGCAGTCTATAGCCCTATGCAAAACATTAGCAAAATAACCTACTTTAAATAAAAGACACTAACTTCAATGCTTTACGTGAACAGAGGTGTTTTCTCAAACTCTCAAAAAATAATGGGCTTCGTAAAAATCCTTTTTCACATGTTGCATATCAATTTCTGAAGTGAACATCTTTCCGTACACCGTTTCAGGTTATATGCTTTTTCTATGATAGTATTTTTTGTATGCAACACATCTAATAAGTTTTTACGTGGAACATTCACTTCAGTCTGAAACCAACATTTTCTAGCTCACATGAAACTCTTCAAATAATTTCTCACTACCTTCTGGACCACTACAACTGGCTGAGAGATGACCTCCCGGTTGATTCGCTGGCCTTTGAGCTAATTATTGTCTGGTGACGAAATGATGTGTCTGTTCCATGCAGCTAGCATGTTTGTGAAAATAAAGCGATTGCTATTATTATTTAAAAGATTGTCATTCCCTGTCAGCACTGCAAAAAATCTTATTATCATTGAAAACTTAAGAGAAATGAGGCGTCAGTCAATGTGTATTCAAACGCAGGGAATGGGCGTCGGAATGGGGGCAAGGGGGTCTTGGTCCCCCTTGGATTTAAAAAATTTCAGCAAAAAAAGTTTGTTTTCTTAAGTCAGCTTCACGCAGAATCCGGTTACGGCTTACAAATCGGCTTATGTCCAATGTCAGTCTTCCCACGTGCAGCAAGAACACCATCACCGACAACCATGGCAATCCGGCTTACTTAAAACAATTTCAAGTAAGCTGGTCGAAACCGAGAAAATTTACACGGCCAATGGAGCTGGTGTGAAGACTGCCGTTGGCCATAAGCCAGATCGTAAGCCATAACCAGATTCAGTGTGAAGCTGCCTTTAGTTTCGAGTGTGAAAAACAAATTCACCACTTTTGGCCCCCTTCCGGCAAAATTTTGGAAAAATCTCCTAGTGGCCCCTCCTTTAAAAATTTTTCCAACTATCATGAACACAGCCTTTGGCATTGGTGATGGTAGTAATAATTAAGCTAAATACTTTCTTCGAGGGATTAATCTTTGTACATATGATCACATTAACGATGGAAACTGCTTTATACAAAAAGAAATTATAAAAAATACTCAGTCAACGAAAATTGTTCGGCATATTTTCATCTCCAACTACTGTATCACCCAATGTTTATAAAACACGTAAAAACTGCAAACAATTTGTGTGACCAAGTTAAGAAAATTACTTCTGGCAGCTTAAATTTGCTTACAGGGTAGGGCAAGGAGGGGGCAGTAGAAGAGTTGAGGGCAATGGAAACTTGTAAAAAACAAAAAAAGGTTAGCAATTATGCTTGCTTTTGCGCAGCAACAATGTTGACCTCAAATAATTGCAGAAATTACAGAATACCATTCAGAATTTTATGGATGCTCGAATAACTGCAATAAATTTGTTTGAAATTGATCTTGATAAACCATAAAATTACCTGTGGTTCTGTTATGAAAGGCATGCCCTGTTGCCCTCCTTTTCAAAGGGCAGAAGGCAATATCCCCATCATTTCACTACTCTCTGGCGTCCATGAAATTACATATGATGCTGTTATGTAAGGGCACCTTTGCCCTCGTTGCCCCCCTTTCAAAGGGCAGGGAGGCAGTGTCCCCATCATGCATCCCTGCCTACATCGAATTTTACAACAAGAGCTATAATAGCAAATGAAGAAAATGCGTATTTTAGCTTGAGACCCTTTGATTCTGGTGTTCAAAGTGCTTTATTATTCCTTATATCTTTAACAAGCGCGAAACATGATCTTTGCATTTTAAATTGTTGTGAGCAAATTTGGAAGGTGGAAGGGGCGGAACTTGTGTGGTCGGCCCCAGGTGACACTTAGCCTCACTACACCGTTGAGTACAATATTTCAGACAACAACCCTTCTACGGTGATTTCACGATTAATTGCCGAAAAATGCTAATACAGACCATGTTTATTGGGTGACGGAGGATGGTTCATACGACTAAACAAACACAAACATCCCCTTCACAACCTTTTATATACGCACAGTTTGATTCGAACTGAAATACAGTGTACAACATGTATATTGTGAACTCAAGCCCCAAGTTGTGTGGCACAAGCAAAGCCAGCCCAAAGTTTTGGGGGGCAAAAAATTGGGGATGGCAAAATGTTTGATTTTAGGCAAATGACACTATTTTGTTTGGGATACCACCTCTCAAAGCACAAAATGATATAAGTTCTAAAAATTTGGGGGGACATGGACCCCTACGCCCTTCCTGGTTATGCCTATGTTGTGTGGAGCACCTATCCTGGATTGCTTAATGGTTTCTTGCATGAGTATTTTTGGTTCATCGAAATTCCAGTAAAAAGCCCTCTAATCCCAACTATGAGGTAATTCCAGGATGATGCAATCATACGATGACATCATAACGAGTTCATGACATTCTGATTTCATGCTCCTTTGTTCATTAATGTTTGCAACAACATTTCAGTGCATTTTATACCCTTTTGATAAAAAAAATAATCGATTTGAAATACCATCACATACTAAATTATATCTCCATGTGAAATCATTTTTCTAATTAATATAATCATTGACGTTATGACATCATAGTGGCGAAAGCTCAAGGAAGATACATGGGGACTTTTGGTATGTTGTCATGGCTGTTGAGTGGAGGGCATATACCAATTTACAGCTTTCTACTAATTTTGTCCAACTATTTTCCCAACTTGACTAGCCTAGTTGACCTTTAAAGGAGTCTTAAAAATGCTTGCAAATTTAAAAGCAATCACCTTTCCACACTTATATACTAACGCTGCAACAAGAAAAATAAGATGCCAAAAATCTTGAATTATGATGACTTTGTTTTCATTTTTTATTAAAATCCTCAGAAAAGGTTGTCACTAAGAGCATAACAATGGCCTACATATAAACCTGTGAGCCATTAACTCAACCCCCAAAACTAAGCTTTACCACCACATGCAATGGAATTATTTTACACCTTTTTAATAGCTCGGAAGTTTGTTTCAATTTGCATGCATAAGTAAGCAGCAATCAAGTCAAAACCTACGTTAATGAAAAGTGCAATCAATACTGACTTTGTGCTTTCTACAGAAATACATGCTCTTTGTACATTACAGTCCTTGTATAACTCTGAAAGATTCGGGAATCTTTAGCATTCCTAAGTGATCAACCAAACTTGAAACTAAGAAAACCTTTTTTTGTTGAAATTTTCAAAATCCAGGGGGGCCAATGTCCCCTCTGATCTCCCTTCCAATGCCCATGGTCATATATATGGCTCTTTTCACTCGGATAAGTTTGCCTTTGAAATTATTTTGGCTGCCTTTTTGCTATGAGCTTATTTATATGAAAATACATAACTCCCAAAAAAACTCTATTTTGAGCACTAGCTTTTTGAAAAATTCACTCTGTATTTGACACGTAACTTACAATATGGCAAGCTTACAAAACTGATCAGTTTGAATTTAAAGCAAAATTTTTACATGAAAGCATGGTTTACCCAAGTCTCCGAAAAATGGAAGTATCTTGCAGAATCACAGACTCTGGTAAAATCAAACTGATGTACAACATACAAAACACCATGGATGCAAACAGTAGCCATAAAGGATTTTCATAACCCTGCAAAAGATACAAATTAGTTGAGCTGTGAAGAAGGATGCTGTTTTGTTGAGCATAGTAATAGATATATAAGAATTTTATTGGTTTGTAGAAGCTTGCCAAAACCAATTTAGCCATTTTAAAAAGCTATGGCATTTTAATAGCATATTTTGAAAAATAGGTGTCAAGCTGTAATTTAAACATAAAAGTTGTTTATAGTTTTTAGTCACAGCAAAATAATCTGTGTATATATGATAAAAACAGTTTAATGTTTTTTGTCTGGTTCATTTCCTTGATAGAATGAGAAATTTTTCATTGCATGACATTTCCATGGGATGTTGAAGTTTCACAAACGTACACACTGGCATATATAACACTAACTTCCATTCTGCAAACCATTTTGTCACAAACTGTCAAAAAAGTTCACAAAATTCTTCATAGGTGCTTGGTATTTCAATACCTTACAACAAAAACCTTAAACAGATAAAAAAAAAACACTGCAACATAATTTCATAAATGCATTTCAATGCTTTTAAGGTTTGATGCTCATCTAAAAAGTCAGTGTGAAAAGTGATAGGCAACAACAATTAAACTTCAAAGTTACCTGAGCATCTACCCATACTCCACTCACTAAACTACCAGCTATTCCACCAAGTGCAAGACTAGCTTCTCCAAATGCAAGTCTTACTGTCCTTGAGCGATGAGTTGTAATGTCACCAATGTATGCATAACTGGAACCAAGCGCAACAGGAAAATCACCACATAACCCACTAAGTAATCTTCCCAATAAGAGATACGCTACATGAAGTTCAAAATGAATTACAATTATATATACTACAATCAAAATCAGTAAGCCAAAGCAGGAAAACAGAAGTGGTAGTCTTCTTCCAGCAAGGTCACCCCAGGCACCTAACAAAGTTGTTGTCAGCAAAGATGGTAGAAATCCTAAAAATACAACAACATCAAGATATTGGTTCAGACAAAACTCATCTGCTAGCTTAAAACTTAAAATAAAATGCATTTACACAGTGAAAAAATGTTAAGGAATAACGAAGATTCAGGATGGCTGTATATGACTTGATGTATAGTTCTTTTCATAATAACCATTTCATTTCAGGGCATATCATTGTGCTATATTTTGAAAACTATGCATTACTTAAACATTACCAAATCAATGCTTGTGATTTCTACAGTTCATTGAATCTATCTAGAATAAATAACATACGAACTAAACTACATCTGTTATTACTCTTCATTTAAAGTTATTTTTTCCTGATATGCACACTACGCACATACGCGTGTGTCTACAGTCTTCTTTGATAGTAAACCAATCATACATCACAGTCTGTTACTAAAATTTTAAAAATATTTCATTATAAATTATCATAAATATCTCTAAAATTTACAAACTTTCAACAATAATATAAGTGAAATAAACACATTGACTAGGACAGGGTTTCTCAAATGGGACCCTCGGCATCCCTTGGGATCACGGAACGGTTCTCTGGGGACCACGAGCAGAGGCCTTCACTAGGTANCTTTGCCGTAATATAGCATAACCCAAGTGTCACGATATGTTGAGTATTTGCCAGTTACGNGTAACAAGTGTTTAGTGTCTTTTGAAGGGGGCCAAAGCTCATGAATGTTTGAGAAACACTGGATTAGGAACTTGATTAGTAATAGTATAAACGGAAGATCTCACAAATGTAAAGCACAAGTGACAAGTGCCTTACAAAATAAATAGTAACTGTATTTGCTTACCCATGCAAAAGTGTGAGAATAAGCAGCAGCTTTGTTAACCTTACTACTAACCAACATACTACACACCAGAGTTGGATCAATTACAATTGTAATTGATTATAATTAATTATATATTTTTTCTAGAAGTTTTTGGTTCCGGCTCCAGAACGATTTGGTCCATTAAAACTAAAAACTATTGTGTATTATTTGTATAAGTTGCTTGCCCCACAAACTACGTCTGTGCAACCTGGAACCCAAATTTCAGGCTCTGGCTCCAAAATCTAAAAGTTTTTGGCTCCAGCTCCACTGCTCTGCCTGCTACTACTTCACAGAGCTTGTCAGGTGCGCAGAACGATCACATACATGGTAGCCAGGCTGGCCAATACAGAGTAAACACAGTGTAGTATGCTCGTACATGATGTATTGATTCAACAGATAATGCATGAGTCAGCAAGAATGCTTGCGATATGAGAGAACTAAAAGACACTTGTATGGAGCAAGATAGTGTTTATTACAGAGTTCCATGGCCACTAACAAACATGATAGGTCAGCAAGAGTAAAACTGAATTGACATGGCAAAGCTAACCCTGCACCGCTGCTACATGTTGTATTTAACCCAGACATTGAATTTAATGTGCGCTCTTTCCAGGGTCAACAACAATCAAAAACTCTAGATTTGCTGTAAGTTTTCTAGAAATCAGCTGATTGGGCTCTTATTCCTTCACTTTGCGATGATTCAAACTGGGACATAACTGTGTTCAAGCAAACTGTCTCCACAATGACTATGAAGTTAATCAGCACTTTTTATAAGATATCTATTTCACATAACACCACACACCCGCAGTTCTGAAAAAAACTTTTGGTACATTAAGTGCCATTTTAAAACCACAACTCGATCTGACAGCAGCATTTAACACTGTTTTTTTTCGGTCATTTTTCAGTCATAGATTTTTTGAAATGACCAATGTCTGAAAATACAGGCTAATGAACACTGTTACAGCGAGTCTTACTACATCTGTGAGATAAATACCTCAGCAAAAAATGACCAGAATGTCTCAGTGAAAAAAAACAGATTTGACATATACTGCCACCTTTTCAGGCCTAGTGATTCATTACTACCTTGTGTCCATTAGCACTGTTTGTGACAGTGACGACTGTACGACTTGTTTTTCTGTTTCCACATGGACAAAACCTGTCATAAATTTGCTGCTCCATCTATTTAGTGACGTTTCTGGCTCTTAAAGCATATAGCCCAAATTCTGCCATTCTTATCAGTGAGCTTTCTCATAACCTTAACGAGAATCTGAGCCATGGAACCCACATCATTTTCATACATACTCTTTATTGCTTGTTGGAGAATTAGCATGCAGTTGCAGTTTGCCAATCAGTATTGACGTTTTAGCTGGATGTGTGTTTGAGCTGCTTGTTTAATTTACTGTAAATCAACTAGTTGTGTACTTGCCCCAGAATTGTTGATTGTTTGTCGTGCATTTGGCTAAACATGGTTCAGTCAGTTAGCTGAGCTAAGTTTAAACTGTGTTGGCAGAATGTTAGGTTTTGTTTCTGTTGTGTTTCAGAAACTGTATTTGACAATTAATCATTGTTCAAACAATCAACCGTTGTTACTTTAATTGCGACAAGTGTTTGTGCCATCATCCACCACCGTGTTAACTATATCTGCAGGAAATACAAATATGTAGTTCCACTGGTGAGCAGAATTCATAAGGTGTCTAAATGAGCAAAAGATTGTTGGATACATGGTGAAAAACTGTGAAAGCTGTTCTCTAAAGCTTGCAAAAAAGTCTGTTCTGGTACCACTTCTGGAATCATTCCAACATGTCTGGATGTATTGTTTTCATTTTCTTATTCTATTTTAAAAAATTTGTAATTTTAATTGATAACAGATTGCAAGTGTAAGAGTATAATTGTAATTGACAAATTTGAAGGTGTTAGTGTAATTGAACTAACATAATGTATATAAGTGATCCAATTCTGCTATACACAGTAATATTTTTTTTAAATGCCAGACTTTATAAGAGAGTACAGCCTGTGTAGTATGGAAGTGGGCAGCAGAGTAGAATGCCATCTCTTTGTTTACAGCTAAAGCAATAATACTTATTACATTTTTATTTAGAGATGCTAGTCTCTAGCCAGATTATTACTGCTAAATTGATAATTGGATGTGAAATTTAATCTTTTGTTATATTTATCAAACATGCATATGAAACTTGAAAGATTCAAGCAATGGTACTAATGCCAAAAACCAAGCCTTTTTTACATACTTCAAGAAGCATTGTTGAGCATAAACTAGTTCATCAACTTAAACTTACACAGAAAAATATTTATAAAATACAAGATATTACTAGGAGAAATGTCAACATTTTTTCTTTACTTACTAGTTTAAAGGATAGGTTTTGAAAGCATAGCAATTTTTCTCCAATCATGACAACAACATGGACATGTTGATGCTGCAGTGTAACAAATTACTTCTAAAACAAAATGTAACATGTGCGCTTGCCACAGAATCTAGATGAGTTGCAATGAAAAAATTACAATGCCTTTGTTAGTTTAAGATGTTAAGTACAAACAACTGCAATTTACAGAATCAGAATGGTAGCATATTTTGCAGACTATAAGCCATACATGATTATAAGGTGCAATATCATTGAATGGTTTATTTTCATACATAAGGTGCATTAATCTTCCATAAATCTAGTAAATTCTTCACCTTTAGTGTCTGAGTTTAACAGTTGCGTGGTTTCAACATTAATCATGCCCGGATCTCTCTTGTCATTATCGTAAGCACACCTCATGAGCATGTTTCTTAACATTTGGCACCGGTGTAAGATATATTCATACTTGCTATCTGAGACACTTCTCTTGTGTCATTTTGCACCATCATAACTTGCCAGATGATTGAGCTAGAGAGCTGTTTAAACCCTTTGAAGATGTGGACAATCTTCTAGTTTAGATTTTTTTGGATTTTGTTTTTTTTGTGGGTGATGTTGTAAGTAGAGTAGGTTTAAGCCTTTTTGACCAAGGACACCAGGCCCGGAGCACCAATGCCAAAAGCCAATTTTTTGACTCAAGTTTTTAGTGGAAACTAGGCTATAACAGAGCCTTTGATTAGTCATCTAGCGTTTCTGGTTAAGAAGTTAGGGCCAAAAAGTAATTTTTTTTACAAAAGTGGCTTTTTGGCCATAACTTTAGAACCACAAACGCTAGATCAGGGTCTCTTAACCTGAGGTGCTAAAATCAATTTCAGGGGGTGCTGGGGAAGGTCACATGTGTGACGGTCAAAGGTGAAAGGAATGCGTTTGGACAAAGGTGTTAGCCGATGGTAGGGGGTGCTGGACTGCTTAGGCGTGACAAAAAGGGGTACTGAGCTCATTACATGATTTATATTGACTAACTGCAACTGTTTGAGGCTTGCATCACTAAATTTTTCATTTGTTCTCATTCAGGCTAGCACTGTCATTGCTTTGTGCTGTCAGTTACATAACAATGAGAACTTCATATGAAAATTTATCCCTTGTTGCATAACATACATCACAGAGCAATGATTGATTCTCTTGCATATCAGTCAGCCTCATTCTTGTCAATGATTTGATTGATTGTCAATGATTTGATTGAAATGATTTGACAGAGCAATGATTGATTCTCTTGCATATCAGTCAGCCTCATTCTTGTCTGTAAATATGTGACAGAAGATAGCCAACCTTAATGTTGTCTGTAAATTAATAGAGGTAAGAAATGAATTGCATATTTGCTTTCCTATGACTTGTTTACATTTTATATTTTATGATGTTGAACGGCAAGGCTTATGCATGTGCTACTAAAAATCTCTGCGTGCTACTAAAATTCAGAGTAAATTTTACACCCCTGCTGGTGCAGCTTCTTTAATGTATAAGGCTCACCGTCAATTTTAAAGAAAATTAAAGCAGAGGTTCTTAAACTTTTTGGGACGCGCCCCCCTTTGACGATGCCAACAAAATTCGCGCCCCACCCTAATACAAAATCAACAAACATTGAACGTAAGAACAATTTATTGGCAATTAACTTTCATCAGTGGGACGGATGTGGCTGCTTTTTAGAAATCAAAAGTTCAATTCCAGGCTTTGCAGCAGNTAATGCACATCTCAGATCAGCTTCTNAGTCAAAGGTTGTTTGAAGGTCTTNTCTTCATGTTCACGAGTGTAGAAAAGTCAATATCACGTATTAGGTAAGTGGATCAAAACGGAAGTGCTCATGTAGCCACACTACCCACTCTNTTATATATACATTGCCCAGAAATCAGTGGCATTGCTTCAAAATCGTCTTTTGCAGAGGAGTTA
>JGI24159J19872_10003334_pt1 | contig 19924 bp, 17 predicted proteins | sample Ectturendosymbi4_FD_19872 | JGI IMG/M metagenome (IMG submission 19872) | reverse complement strand
TTGCCAGGCTTTATTTCTTTATTCTGAGAAGCAAAATAACCTAAAAACAATAACAGGTCAGAAATTTCGCAGAGGTCAGAAATTTCGCTTGACACCGGTATGTTACTGCTAGTTTAGCAGAGGCCGGTAAAAGGCTGGTATTTTGAAAATCAGTGCCTGAAGCCGGTATTTCGAAAATAAATAATTTGCCGCAACTTCAAAAAAAACTAACGCCGAATTTCTCAAATTATAATGACTCTAGCAGTGAAAATTGTTAGGACAGTTCTTTCAGCGAAGTTTATTTCCTACTGTTGACGAAATTCGTGGTGCGTTTCTCGCGTCACGCACACACCGAAATGTAATGAGCCAGCCAAAATACAGGTAATTGTGGCTTAACAATACTGATTGTCTCTTTGTTTTCCCTGTGCCGCTTACGAAATACGACACGGTTTAGATCTGACACTGTTGACAAATCAAAATGGCCGGTATTTTTACAAAACGCATCTGGCAACCCTATACTCGAGTGAGAGTCATTTTTACAAAATCTCCAAATATCTTGTTGTCAAACACGGTTAGTCTGCATACAGAGACATTAGTTTTTTTGCTTCAGTGACGCATGATTAATACTTGCGTAATTTTCTGTTGTCACCGTGTCTACTAGTGGTATTATGCTAGTTTCTCAGTATCAGAGACACTGAGGTAGAGCTGAGATTATATTTTTGGGCCAGAAGAACACAATACATTGGACACATTATTGTGATTTAGTAAGTATTTACAGTATATATCGTGAACGTGGCAGTCGTTCTCATACTTTTAGTTTTGTTCTTTGTTGGAGTAGGTGAAGAGCAAGAAGGTATATTTGTTGTAGCAAGGTTAGGCTAGACTTGTGGCTTTGACTGAGTGTGAAGAAGAGAAGTAAAATGAAGCCAAAAACCTGCTTTCACCAAATGCACAGATCTAAGCAGCCTGGTAACAAAAGGGCTGAAACAACATTAGGCACCACTTTGCAGCTAAAAAAATAGGCACAGAGAAAATGTTTAATTTCATTTGACTCGACATTGACTCGAGCTTGCAAACCAACGACTCCATTTAAGTGACTCAACAGTTTTCGTGACTCGACTCGAACATGTCATGACTGGACTCGAAAATAATTTAGATGACTCTTTATTCCACTCTGACTCAAACGGCTTGTGACTCGACTCGACTGGTTACCCGACAAATATGACTCGGCTACATCACTGTAAATAACTAATTGCACGTAAGCAGCAAATATGTACAAATGAATGAAATAAACCAGATTAGAAAAAGAAAAATATGTGTAAACATGAATAAGGTTGTTATATAAAAAGAGAAGCCAATAAAATGCCTGTTTGAAATAATCTAGTACGTTTAAAGAAAGGATGTACATGGTTTATTACCCTGTTCAGATAACGAAAAATCATTAACGCGGTTGGTACTATTGCTCGAATTGGGCAAAATTTTTCCCACCTTCACCGCAGCTAACCGAAACGTTTCAGGAGCACAGGTCCGTTTTTCAAAAATTCAGCAATTATTCCCAAGCTCATCTAACCGCAAAAGAACAAACTCATGGCATTTACAAAAAAAATTTTTTCAAAACAACACATAATTTCTCTCCAAAAAATGGGGGCAGTACGCATACTAAAGACACCAAAACAGCAGGAAACATCTGGAAATTCCGTCAGGAGACTTTTTAAGTTTGATGATGACGATTGGCGGCAGGCCGGCGACTGGATGATGCATTTGAGGTGAACGCTCTTGCCCAAGCAGCGCGACGGCGATTCACTCAGTTGCTGTGGATCGAACATCCAACCTTCTAGTTGAGAAGCGGACACTTCACCGCTAAGCTATCGCCGCCCAAAGTAGCTCTTATTGGCGGTTGTTTGAAGATCGAAATCATATTTTGCTTGAAGCTTGCGGTTCTACACGCAACAGCAGTTAATTAGGTTGAGACATGAAAATACGCTATTTTCAAAGGTACTTGTGTAGTTTACAGAAAAAAAAGGTACAGAAATCCCAAATGGGAAAATGATAATTTTGATGTCCATTCCGATCACAAACAAAGGAAATTTTGTGCAATACTTTTTCTCCAGACATGTGCAAATTCTATTTTAAGCAAACTAGTTTTTCTTATAACACTTAGGTAGGCAAGGCCAAATTTGCCACGTAATTTTTTGTTGCACGCCAGGTAACGCAAGGCCAAATTGGACAACTTTCCCCTTAACTCGAAAAAAATACAAAATTTATGCTGATTCCGATACGACCGCTCGACTGGACGCGTACAAAATGCAGCTACTGAAAGAATCAGCTTCAAACGTTACTCACAAGTATTTCTAAAATTAAGTTGGAAAATGCTATTGCCTAAATTTAGGCAAGGGGACCTGAACAGGGTTTGAGTACCATCTACGTAAAATAACCGAAAATATCAGTAAGCACCATTCACCAATAATAACAGCTATTTTTTGCCAGAAAGCTGTGTGAATTGGTAAGCTAGTGTACGTGCTGATATTTTGGTAAATCCTCTAGTTTAACTTTGTGGTTTTAACGTAGCATATCCTGACTCTTTATCACTTTCACAGCAAAGAATCATTACTCGAGTTTGCTTTAAGCGTTAAAGATAAACAAGCATTTAACATCGGTGAAGGAATAATTGCTTCTTCCCATACAATATCTATTCAAATCGAATCCTAAAGAAGAATTTCGAAGACTTTTTCTTGAAAACGTATGGTCTTTACTTGGCGCGAACGACAACAAAGTAATCCGATGATTTTATTGTTTAAAAACAAATTATATCTGTAAGCTCACAATCTGACATAAGTACTTTTCAAATGTGGTAAGAGCAAGTTCTTATGTAAAGACCTGCTTTGAGTAAAATCCATACAGCAAAACCAATATTTTTTTTTTATTTAACACAATTTACACTGTCATTGAAAACTTTATGTCAATTTTTCAATACGCCTACAAACTGGTTTTGTGAATAATAGTGTCAGGATTTTTTAAGGTGTTTTAAGGACCCGATTCGGGCACCTAGAATCAGAGAAAATTATCATCCGGTCCCTAGAATCAGAGAAAATCGGGTCCCTAGAATCAGAGAAATCGGCTCCCTACAGGTCCATACCGGGTACCTAATATTTTCCTTAAAAAAACTGAATAGTGTTCATTTTACATTTGAACATTGACCTTGCAAAGATATCAAACGACATGGACACTTGTGAGTGTGGGCGATATTTGTTTTGTTCCTGTTGCATCGTTGCAGAAAATCTTGTTCAGCATTTCCTTGTACGTCTGACGAAAGGCTTTGGTCAGAACTCCGTAGATGATTGGATTTACAGAAAAACTGAGAAGACAGAAAAAGCCAAATACCTGTGGAAACAAAACATCTCAACCTCATATGACTTTATCTCTTTGTGGGCTGCCATCATTTTGATAACTTGTTGACTCAAAGGAAGAGGTAAGTCTTAGTCTTAGAAGAAAGCACACCTTTTTTTAAACTTTTTCAGATACGATCCTGACTGGAAGTAAGTTATGTTTCTGAATTTAAAAGCCGAATGTCCCAACCTTTAGCTTTTCTTAAAAATTTTGATAAAAGCAAAGATTGGATGATGGTTTCACCGCAAATTTTTTAATTTTTTGCGATACTTCCATTCCTTATTTTTGTACGGTAAGCACGTGACTTGCGCAGAGTTGCAAATATTTGAAAAAATTTTTAAAGATCAATTTAAGTGACCTTTGGTTCACCAAAGGTGCGGTTCACGTGTGGATCACGAATTACAAAATATTTTTTCATATTTTTGCTTAAAATTTATCCAGAAGGTATTTTAAAGTCATGGTTAGATTTTTTGCGGCTATTTACCCGAAAGAAAATTTGAGTGATGAAGTTATTGTGCGACAACTTGATTCATTAAATTTTGCGGAAGCTTGACCGTGGAATGATTTGATCTATAAAGCGACCTAACAACTTAATTTCAAATAAAACTTGCTTATGGAGGCTACGGAACATCAACACAATTTTGTTTTTGAATGACCAGCATTCTTTGCTGACTAAACAATGAAAATAAGTCAATTGACTTCGTTGAACTTTTTTCATTGAACCAAACACGGTTTTATCCGCTTCTAAAGGCTCGTTTTCATGGCTGTTTGTGCGGGGATCCCCCAGCTGTGTTTCCAGACCTGATCTGTGATGGGACTGATAAACAACGGAGGATAAAAATACCCATTTTCGTAATTGTTAACTGAAAAGGAAAGTGAACAGAAAAAAGATGTCATCGATCTTTCAAAGAATAGAAATTACTCGAAAAGGGCGCCGGTTCGTGAGCATTCCTCGGAAAAGGGTCAATTGCATTGAACCCCACCATTGGATCATTAGATCCAGCCTCTCTAATGAAAATCATTGCGATAAAAATGGGCGCGTGCTGTCTCCGAACAACCACTAATGTACCTGCTTCAACTCCATTGGAGCTAGGTCTCGCAGCAGCACTAGAATACCATATGGTATCCAACAAAAGCTGAAAAAAACGATGATCCATATGGAGGTTTTCAGCATTTGAATTTCATGTCGACCCCACTTCTGTAAATCCATCATGCCCTTTTCGTTCTTTCTGCAGTTGGAGCTCTTCTGATCAGATCCAACTTTAAAATCACTTTTATCTAGATTTGGAAGGGCGGAACATCTGCTTGGTATTATTGTGTTTGTTTTTTCCATTCTTTTGCGACTTGCCGAAAGAGCCTGTAGAAAATGTGTTTAAACAAATAATGAAGACTGCAGTGTACGTACAGTATATATAACGCTCTAGGGTGAAAACCACAAACCTAATGCATCACTACTAATGAGTATTGCGTAGTAATCAAACCACCCTATGACCATACTTGTGATTAAGTAACAAGAAAAAGCCAAGTGAGCAACAATTTTCACTGCATGGAAGCTCTGAGCTTCAGAACATCAGTGCTTGGAAATAATGATCTTAAGCATAACGACATAATGTGCAACCACAAACAAATCACTGATCTGATCAGTATTTCCAAACTTTTGTTCAGCGTTTCGTTAAGACATGGCCGACGCGCGGCCGGTCGATTGCGCAACTGAGGAATAAGATCGATGGTGTGCCGTGCTTGAGACGACAACGATAAAAATTGCACCCCATTGTTCAAGACGCAGGACATTTTTGTTGTGGCAACATTTGGATCTGGCGTCGCCAGGATGTGAATATGTGACAAGCAGTTTATTATTCCTCTCACTATTGCAATTCGCAAAGCCAGTTAGGACATGAGGGCTCTACAGCTTAAACGTAGCTTTTTTTCTGGCCACGTAAAACTTGCCTTTGTTCGCAAATGACTGAACTACTAAATTTAGAAAAGTTCTCACTTTCGTCGGCAGGTTTTCATCTGAAGGCCAAAGCAATGGCGGGGTCCCATGCCACATTTCTTTAATGTGACGCCAGATTGCACCGGCCTTTCCGCAAAGAGGGTCTCAACTAAAAAGGCTCCATGCCAATTATCTTGTGAAAATAACATACATACCAGAAACAACCTGTTCTTACCACCACCATACATCGTTCTATTTAAGGATGAAAATTTCAGTTTTTGGGCGCAAGCTGAAATAGTAGCTTTACTAAATTCCAACAATTAAAAACTCTAGGTTTGCTGTCAGCTTTCGAGAAATCAGCCGACTGAGCTCCGCTTTTGTGGCTTTGCTAATTTCCAGGGCAATGCAATACACTTTCACTGGTACAAAATGACTGTAAACTGATTTACTTCGAGACGTTTGTCACTGCACTGTACCTACAAANTTATCCTCAAGCAAGTTGTTNTTCAAGCCGAGATTACGGTTAAGGATAAGTTATGACTGCGTTGATTCTGAGTAAAAACCTATTCACCAGCCTCGACATATGAATCGACATTTTTATATTTTTGTGAGGGAAGGGGTTAAGAAAAAGCTAACGGTTTTTACTCCCGTGATGTTGTTGGCAATCGTGAAAGTCCGCTATGGTAGCTACATTGTACAGTATATTATTATATTTACACTCAGTGAAATTATTGGATTTATACTCATTTAACCCTTTGAATGCGATCTTATTTTGGCCTTTTCTCATCATCTGTGATCTCAATGAAAGTTTTCCAAAAATCTGTGATTTCTGTAGAAACTGTGATTTCAACAGAATCGGATTTATGTTAATAAGTTTCAATATACTGCGCGATAACCACCGATGTTAACAAGGAAAGCTTTTCTCATGCAGCATCATGTGATCTGATTCATGTCGCGTCATGTGGTCTGAATCATGTATGCGTCAAGTGATTTGATATTTTCCTGGTCTGGTAGTTGTCAAATAACCCCCACACACATTTTAAAATCCACGATCTCCACCATATCATGCAATAACCCCTGGAATGATGCCCGCTTTGGTGACCGCTGCTGTAACCGATGCACAACCAATATCATAACCAGTCAGATTGAGTCCTCAAAGGCAGGATCTTAATGAATCGGTCGAAGGTGTACGCTACAAAGATGTGTTGGTATTTTTTTTTATAATTGCAATGGTTTACCGAAAAAGAATGTTGGTACACACAACATTAAAAGACTTGAAAAGCCGATATTTTTATTTTTAGAAGCAGATTATATCAAAATGAGTTGTATTCATTAAGAAACACAAGCACTGTCCGTTTTCTTTTTTACCTTTAAAATCTTGAAATAACAAAAGACTGTGACACAGTGTGGGAGGAGATGACCAACAATCACTGGAGCCAAAGTGTATTTTAAGGGAAAAGTTCCATCGAAGCAAATGCAAACATGTCGTTCAGGATTGTAATCAACTTCCATCCAAGCTGTCAAGGACAAAGCAAGTTTGTAAGAATCATACATACTGTTGCACTTCATAAAGACATACATAAAGAAATTTTAAACAAAAGGAATTTTATATTGCCTTGCGTTATTTTTCTAAGCGTGACATCTCATCTTTTCCGTGTTATTTCTGCAATGTACGCTCTTTATGCGTGTTGACTAAAAATAGCTTTTTGTTTTTTCTTGAGTGTTTTTGACAAACTATCGTAAGTCATATGCTTTTGCTGAGGCCTATATATCTATCGCAAACGAACAATATATTTCCACCCAGGCCAGCCTTGATTGTCCTGATCTGATAAACAAAGAAAAAAAATACATTTGGAATTATTGTTCACATCAGGATGTGCCCGGCAGGTGATAAGGAGCCTAACCGGGGCTAGTGGGATCTCAAAATCTTTGAAAGAATAAACACTCAAAAATGTCAAGAAACTTTCACTCCAGCATCCTGTCAAACTTGACAAAGGTTCCGCGAACTTTCTGTTCTTCCCCAAGTGCTGCCGCGAGCCAAAGAAAAGAACTATTTTTCTATATTTCTGCTTTTGACTTTCAAATCTACCGCAAACGGTTGGGTATTGATCAACGAAATATTAAAAATGTTGGTAAAATCTGAACACACGTTGCTTAAAAAATTATCTTAGATCCACATCATCCTTGCTTTTAGTTTTGAAGAGAGTAATTTTCAGGTACAATTTTTGCACAGTGATTAGGAAAGCACAAACGACATTACTTGTTCTCAATCGGTTAAAACACGAAACAAGGACATTCATACAAACTTGTCTTTGACAAAAAAAAGCTGCGATCGTACTCTTCCTACCCAGCAACGTTGGCACCGTGTTAGCGACGCCAAATATCCAAGACACACAAATCGCTGTCACCACTCTTGCTTTCGAGCAATGATACGCTCCACTTGACATTGCAGCAGCATGCCTGCAAGTGACAGAAACACCTGTCTCTTCTGCGACACACAATACTGTGTTGAAAAAATAATTCAAGGCTTTGATATATCTTTACTCTGATTTGAGCTTGAATCAAAATATTTTGCTTGTGCAGTCTAGGAGATCAAACGTTGTTAGCAATATGTAATTGCTGTAAAGCTTCGTTGTTTCAGGGTTTGATTTTTTTAGTTACGGTTGCATGACTTTAGCTACGATTGCGTGATTATCTGCTGAAGTGGACAGCAGTCTACAAAAGCTGGAAAACGACAGAAATTTCAACACATTTGCTTCAAAAGTTTATTTGAATATTTACTTGCGGCAAGTGAAAAAAAACGAGTGATCCTGCTGGCCAACAGCCAATGTACTTGTTGAATCAGCAAGCGAACATTAAATACTAATGTGCTACAAAACAAACGTTTGTAGATAGAACAAAAACAAGCTTGTAATTTCAAAGGCTGATAGCAGTGTCTTTCGTTCGTGTGAGCTTAAAAGCTTTCCCAAAACTTTTTTATTAAGTTTCACACCCGCTTTTCCTCTCGGGAAGATCACTGGGTCAGTAGCCCTTGAAGGTCTCGAAATGCCACGCTGTTTTCAGACACCTCTGGTAGTTTTCAGAATCCACACTAGGGCGAGACCAAGCCTAAAACCCGAATTTTGTGACCTTGTTGACGCGTGCAACGACAGATGCCCGACGATATTGATCATTTTTTTATGCATTTCATATCAGTAGCTGTCCAAGCTATGCCGTTGAACAACCGGCCGCGTTATTTGCGCAGAAAACTGCGAAAACAAGGAATACCACGACCACGAGAAGGCGCTGCTGGTGGTATATTTGTGTAGTTGTAAGAGAGGCCTTTGCATTGTTTCCACTGCATGAACAGATATGCACCCAACGCATACGATAACGAGAGGTTATAATTTTCGCTGTCATTTTTCATGGCGGTTGAGGGTGGACGATTATTCTGTCCGTTCTGCATCGCAACTCACCTTCGGAATAACTGAAAAAATGAAATTTTTTCAACAGAACATCACAGGTTTTGCAAGCTTCTGTGGTAATTGCAAACTTCGCTCACTCCACTCTGTTTGATCTTAAAGTTGGCGAAAGTTTTTATCAGTTCCATATCGTTATTACCTTACCTGTTCAAAGCTATGAAAGTCATGTTGAGTGATGCGGTATGGCAAGCCAAACTGGAAATACTTGCAGAAATGTAACAAAGCCAATTGTTTAGCAACTTCCCAGCCAGTATTGCGTTGGCGTTGATGAAAGGAACTACTATAGCGCAAACCATGCTGTCGACCAAGGCGAGGTTGAAAACCAAGTTGTTTGGCAACTGTTAATGATAAGGGACATTGAATCAAACCTGAGACGCCGGCTTAACACTGGCATCAAACGCCGAATGATAAGCGCTGGCGAAATAATACAACAAGCAAAGAATTGAACAACGGGAAGTTTTAAAAAATGTAATAATGAAGTTTGTGTCCAGGAATGCAGTTACAAAAGCGATATAAAAGTAGTATTGGGCAAATGATCAAACAAAAACTGAGACGTTCCTGGTAACAGGCTAAAAAGTTGAGTAGTCTGCCTACTGAGAATTTTACAAAAACAGAAACTAACCGGTCAACATTTCGAACCCTCAGACAACGTGAATGGACGACGTTGCCACTGGGTTCCTTGCAGATAGACCTAGACCAGTGTTTTTATCTGAAAATCTTGGCAATATTTTTTGAACATTTTTTAAACAGAGTGCATGATTTAATAATTGATTCAGAGTGTTACACAAAGTGACTGCTTTTCAGCATATAAGCTACTGCAATATCATTCTACTTCCATAAAATTTTTATTTAAATCTTTGATTTTTCGGTACAATACGAGCTATGGTCGTTTGTTGTTGCAAAACTTCCGTTACAAATGCGACGTATTTTGCTGCCGCTACATTTACTACCGCTACATTTGCTGTGGTGCACCACAAGTCAATATTGATGCGGGACTTTCGTAGAAGCTGCAAATATTGCAAACATAAAATGAACTTCTCATCGTGTTTATAGTCCCAGCGAGAAACCATGTGATTCTAAACGCCATTTCGATTTGTGACGTTTGACCATTTCGATTTCGATTTGTGACGTTGATGGCGGTATCATAAAAAAGAAAAATCAAATGAGAACAACTTCTTTGTTGACAAACAAACAGCAATGTTTTTGTTCAGTGTTTTCCGGTGTTCGGTAACAACACTTCCAGCTCCCGCCGAGTAAAATAGAAATCAAATCAGGGCAAACATATATTTATGAGTCACACAGGCGTAGCTGCGAAACAACGTCAGCCGCAAAAACGCTATTGTTGCCAAATAAACATCTGTCAATGCAACGCTTCTGCTTTTTGGTTTGCGAAAAGTGAAAGTGTTCGTCCCATAAACCAGTCATGACTTCAAAGAGAAATCCACGAACCTGACTTCACAAAACTACTCAAAGTTCATTTTGTATTATTTTTGTGCCCACTGATTAGGCAAGAGGCATTATCCAAGCTTCGGCCTGCCTCGAGTCAGGAACTATGTGTTAAACCTGGTTGTGTCAAAAACGGCGCTGCTGGTCACCTGACAAATTTTGGTTTCGCTTTGTTTTCGCCAAAATGTCCACTGACACCGGCATGACATCATTGTCACGCATGCAATGATGATTGCTGAACCTGTCCATTTACCAACCCTTACTCAAAAACTACAAAAATTATGCAGATTTGGATAGAACTGCTTGAAAGAACTTGGAAAAAATCAGCAGAAAATGGAGTTATTAAAAGCTTTTTAAGTCGTCTAACAACTTAGTTAGAAATGACATGGACTGATTTGCCTAGAGTTACAAGTGCAGGGAAATTGGTCGTATTGCATAGGATCCAACTGAACTACTCAAAAAGAACAATTGCTTAGGTCCACGAAGCCAAATTGGTCGAAAGTTGTTTTCAACTTAAATTTATAAATACTCAGAATTAACGTTTAAAGTTGGTTCTTTCGGTAGCTGCATTTTTATGCGCTCTGTCGAGCAGCCCTATCGAAATCTGCATAAGTGTTTTATCGCCACCTGGTCCTTGGTCCACCCTCAGCCGCTTTCCGTGGGTGTAGCCAGTACGAATCACCTCACAAATATTTACTGGGGCATTATGGTCACGTGGCCGAACCAACGTAGCTGAGATCTCTCAAAGTCTAAGTAATCGTAGAAGCAGTTCTACATTAAGGGCATTACGAATTTCACAGCTGAGCACTTTGTCGCGAAGGGTAACGCCATTAACTCTTCGCAATAATCCCATCTCTGCCGCTTGTACCGGTATTTGGTACAGTACATTTTCGGTCATTACCCAAAATTCATGACCATAGGTAAAAATAGCAACGAAGACGGATTCGAAAAGTTTGGTCTGTTGTGCTACTGCCAGGCAATGTTGCCAGATCTAATTTTTGCCAAGAGGCGAAATCGAGTCCAGAAAAGAGCCAAACTCTAAGACAAGGAGCCAAAAAAGGGCCAACCATTTTTTCCAAATTTATCAGCAGCTACAAAGTCACATGAACTCGTATTTAGTAATGTATTAAATGACAATGGTCCTCAATCACAATTGGAGTTCAACAGCAAAACAAGTACATTATGAAAGATACTGTAGTAAGAGAACAACTTAATTTCCATTTATAGCTATAAACTGAGATAAATGGTTTATTAGCACTTGCCAATCATCACTTTGAATGGTATTTCATCACTGGCAGCAGTCAGAGAGACCAGACATATCGCAAAACTTCAGAGTAAAGGCAAGTTACTAAAACAACAAATCTTACCTGGAAAAGGGCCAAACGAAAATTTTGAGGTCAGAAAGTGTTATTTGGAACGAAATTTGTAAAATTTGTCTTCAGAAGAACCAACCTGGCAACCTTGCTTCCAGGAAGTAAACCGCACTGGGCGATTTGGTATCCTCCAGCTTTGGTTCAGTTGTTTCGCGGCATATTTTTTCAAGATGTTGGTCCACGTTTTTTCCAGGGAGGCTAAGGAGAAATATACCACGGTAGTTAGTGCATTCCCTCCCGTCTTCCTGCTTGTGTATTGGGATGATAACTCAGTTTTGGCAGTCTTTGCGTGTCCTTCCAGTCAGGCAAAAACTCCTCGATAGAAGGCTTTGTGCATTTCAGATCGCAACCAGCAGCCTTCGCAACCAGTCTTCATCGCAACCAGCAGCCTTCAGCGTTTTGACAGGTAGGAGGACTTGGTATTATCCAGGGATGCCGAGCCTGATCTCAGATTTCGGGCTCCGGCTCCAAACATGTAGATTTTTTGGCTCCGGAACAATTTGGGCTATTAAAAGCTAAAAACCGTTGTTTTATCCGTACAACTCGCTTGCCCAAAAAACTACGTCTGTTGAACGGGTACCCAAACTTCAGGCTCCGACTCCACCATCTAAAATGTTTTGGTTCCGGCTCCAGCCTTCCAAAATTGCTTAGGCTCCGGCTCCTCAGCCCTGGTATTATCCTCCCCTAAATGTCCCTTGTGCGTGCTGAAGTTTCGAGAGTGACTGGTTCAAAAGATCTTTGAGATACTCTCCATCTACCAAGGTTGTCCTTCCCATTACTGAGTAAAACACCATTTTGGTCTTTGATGGATTTAGCAATAGCAGATTTTTTTCTGCGGAGATGCTGGATGGTTTTTCAGATAACCAGTTGGCTTGTCCGTTGTAATCCAGTTTATTCTTGACATGTTTCCAAGGTTGCATTTTGGATAATTGCACCAGGAGGGCTACGTTTTTTCGCGCCTCAGCCTACCACGAATGCAAAAAGGTTTTGTTTTGTTTTGAAGGCAGGTCTTATAGATTACCTTTTTTGCTCGCACAGCATCTTTCACCATCTGGTTCCATCATGGCCCATGGGGTTACGTTTTTGCCATTATTCCCCACAGCCAGTTGTTTTCATCCACATACCCCAGCAACTGATGAAGCTACAGATGCTACTGCATCTCTGCGTCCGCTGTGTATTCAGGGAGCTTTAGGAAAAAGGATGATAGACTGTCTGCAAAGGTCTTTCTTACATCATTGTCCACCAGCATCTCCCACTTTATTCGGTAAGACCTACAAGTCCTGCACTTTTGTGTAGGCCCTGGCGGTTTTTCCGAACGTAAATAGCAGACTAGCAAGTGGTGGTCGGTCGACAATTCTACATCTTTTTTACACAAACGTCCAACACTGATTGAAATAAGTCAGCTGAAACTATGCAGAAATCAATGAGTGAACGTTGACACAACGAATCCCTGCATCAGGTACACTTATGCAAATCTCTGTGTTGGAATATGCACCGGTCACCAACGTTTTTGAAACTGAGAGCTGTTTTTTGATACAGATTCATGCGAAGGGCTGCCAGTTTGATACGCAGACTTCTGTAAAACATTTTTTCAATTTGTCTTCAATTATGTTATCATTAATAAAAATTAAAGATTTTCATCAATATCAAGAGACGGATCATGTTTATTCTATTGTCAGAACAGGCCCGCGGGAGACCCACGTGGTCCGTACTTGCGACCTGGTGCCTGCGAGCACCATGTTGGTGACCCCTGGAATATGGTATTCATTGTGCGCAGGGCTTCGTTACAGCACAGTTGCAGTAAAAGCCTTCCTTTGACACTTCGACATCACCATGTCGGCCAACCACACCTCGCCATACCCCGGCATCTTTCACAACATGTGCATTGAAGTCTTCCAAATAGATCGTGGATTCGTTAACTTTTACCCTTCGCAGGACATCACTAGTTTCATTCACGAATTCCGGGAACAGCGCACTTGCGTTTTGAGCGTATGCCTGTATCAAGCACACGGAGCGATCTAACAACTTCAACGTCAACATGCACACCCTTTCTCCTAGTGGGATCCATTCATCAACACATTTTACCAGCTGAGGTCTTACAAGGATTCGTACTTCAGCCTGGGTAAACTTTGCTGGCTCAACGCCTGTGCAGGATAATTTCCACCCATCATCTAGTTCTACAGTGTTAGAACCACGACCCTTTGTCGAAGAGATGCCAACAACATCCAGTGAATGTCGTTTGGCTTTCTCGACCAGTCCGTGCTCTTTTCCCATGCGTGACGTGATGTTCCAATTTCCAATTACTAGCTCATGGCGAGATTGCCGTTTACATGTGTTTGTCAGGCCTCCTAGAGTAGAAGTACTCTGCGCTGTCCACATTCACCTCCCCAGGTGTGTAGCGGGCGCAATGTGGGGCCTTTAGTTGCGGATAGCTGGTGGTGAAAACTGTCGTAAATTTTATGAACGGTCCCCTCTGCCTTCAGCCCGAACGCGCGATTCTTGGTCACGTGCACGCCGACAGATGCTCGACGGTATTGATTAATTTCGCGCATTTCATGGCAGTAACTTCCCAAATTACATCATTGGGCAAACCTGTTGCGCCATTTACACAGCAACTTTTGCGATATCAGCGGGTATCACGAGAAGGCGCTGCTGCAGTGGGGGAGGCCTTGCATTGAGTGTATCGCAAGGGCAGTCATGTGGCAATCACTACACATGAAAAAGAGACACTATGTTTCAAGGTATCACTTTTCTTAACGAGACAGGACCTATGATGCTTTTGGTCGCTTCTGTCACATAAACCCCTTGTTGCACCAGCGAAAGCTTTCCAGTTACGCGATAGCTTTCAAATACATGAATATCCCAAAACTGAACGCATTCCACTTTATTGTTCTTCTTTCGTTTGAGCGAGTTCTTTTATCCACTTCTTGGCCGCGCTAGATTTCGGGGCATTTGTTGGGCAGCCATTCGGTTGTCCCATCGTCCAGAACCGTCAGGCCATGCAGTCCGTGGAGAGGTCGATATATTGGACATTGGAGGGCGTCATGGTTGACGGTTTGTTCTTCTGCGCCACACTCACAGGTAGCAGAGGAGGCCATACCCCATTTGTACAAGCAAGAGCGGAAAGGTCCAACACCGGTGCAGAGGCGGTTAAGCCGGACCCAGGCTCTTCTTGGGAGGGTCATTCCGGGGGTTATATACCGGTGTCTGGAATTAAAGTGCGGAGTTTTGTGGGGTAGTCCGCTCACTCCGCATTCCATTGATGATCCGCCCACTGCGCCGCACGTATGTTGTGATTGTCAGAAAAACTGATGAGTTGTTGTGCGGCGGGTACAAATGAGTGCCTCGACTTGAGGCGCCGTGCGTTTGCACTCGATGGACGGGTGAGCGCTGAGTGGAGCAGATGTCCAGGCTCCATGGCATGGCGTCCTAGGGAAACTTTGGTTCCACTGCGACGAAGCTCAGCAGGTTGGATACCTGCGAGCTACGGCACCACTTTATCGAATATCGTAATTTAGAAAATGTTGTACAAAGGCAAGGAACGAATGTTTTTGCTTGTTAACATCCTCAGCTTGATTATCCCACTGAGTAACGGCTCTTGCAAATAAATCAGGCATTTGCCTTTTTGTGAACACAAAGCAACTGATATGCGAACTGTGGTAGGAAGCACACACAGAAGGTTTGATCCCAAATGAGGAACTAACTGAGCTACACTAGCCTTCCCTTCGGTGTTTTGTAAAATGCGTAGCCTAATGTCGAAGCATGGTATTTCCACACGTTGCGCAATATATCGTAGTTTTGATTGCAAGACAAGTCAAATTTTTGCTTGAGTTTATGGTTTTCTGGAATGTTGTACTCACACCTAATAACTGCGTTTAGTTAAAAAAGATTGTTTCAAGAACCTATTGGTATCACATGCTTGAGTAAACTATTTTTGAACCTACTCTTCACTGTCATCTTTGGTATGTGACAACAGTTTCCTTTCGCAAATTAGTTTCAACCGCTTCATATGTTTACTTGTCCTCTTTCAGTATTTTCAAGTCTTCAAATCTTTACTTATCGCTAGTTGAAACAATCGCGTCGGTACTATGACTCACACAAAGCTGAATAAAAGGCCAGAGCGTTTTTCTGGTTGTTTTTCTGCAAAACAGCAAAAACGTACACGTCATTCGCTTTTTGTTTGAATTTATGGCTGTCCGGAGCAATCTGTCAGTTGCAAACTATTTGTTTATCATGTTTGACGATCACTTATGTCAGAATAGATTTTTGAAAATATGTTGATTTTGCATCTGTTATTTTTTTCCCGGAAGTCTTCCCATGCAGCAGGGACGGCTGGTCAGCCAAAGTTAAGGGGTCAAAGTGCAGGGGTCAGGATGAAAAGTGAGGATAACATCGAGTCGGGCTTTTCAGAGGAAAAGTTTCTAGTTTTGAAAGCAATATAAGATTGCTAACTTTGTTTGCTTTTTTCTTAAAACGTAAGTAGTTTAACACGTTTTCGCATCAACAAAACTTTCGCAGTGGGAGTAGTGACGCGAAAATTGAATATGACCCGTGAGCCATTCTGAGATACATAGCTTTTAATTCCATTGACGACGGGTATATACCGCTCATAAATATTTGAAATAGCAACGTCAGTTTCTGAAGCGTTAGGGCTTCATCAAGTTGAGGGTTGGCTCAGCGGACTATGTTGATCTGCGGAAATTAATAACAAGATGCATTGGAATGATTATATCGTCTGGGTCGTTATATAACATTTAGTTAGAAAACGCTCACTTGGCCTCTGGCCTGCATGTTGTTGATCGAGGGTAATATAAGAAGAGAGAAAATTTCTTATTGAACATTTTATTGGTCAACAAATAATACCACAACATAAAAAAATAATATATTGCGAAAAGTACTTTGCATTTTCTTCGATAAAATCAGTTTCGTGCAGGAACAATTACGTTTTTCAAAATCGTTCCTTTCATCTTCAAAAACAAAAATTGAACTGTTGCTTAAAAACTTTTGATATTTGCAAAATTCAATATTATTTCCTCACACAAGTAGCTGATGTCTTACAAGTAAGAAATACCGCTAGTAACGTCGTTGTGGCCCCATGCACAGATAGTCCGAAAATGCTTACGTCAATCGGGAAAAACAAACACTTGGTATCCCTTCTTACCCCTGCACGCAACTTCCCATCTATTTTGATGGCGACCATTGTCATCAGGTTCCCAGTGGTGCCAAACAAGAAAATCAAAATCAAAAACACAAAGTGAATCACTTCACTTGCAGAAATCGAAGGCTCCCCGTCATTGATGGAACTGCAAATATATTTCGGTCATAAACAATATACATATTTTTAGTGCACTTAAGTTACGCTAAAATCTGTGTTCACTTACTCCGGTTTTAATGTACGAATGAAAGGATTTTCCTAGTGTTAAATCCATTGCTATATTGTGAAGAAAATGATTCTGAAACCATTTTACCAAAGACCATAGAATTAAAAACCAAACTCTTACTTTTCATATTTTTTACTAATATTTGCAAATATTGCTAGTGAAAGCAAGTAGTACAATAAAAGTACGGTCTACTGGTTTTGAAAAAGTATGTTTCAGAAACGTTCTCAAAAATTTTTTAGAAAACTTTTCGATTAATTTTGCAAATTTCCACCATCACTACAATATCCATAATTCTCTTCGTGTCACGCTTTTCACTCATTTTTATTTTAAATAACATCTGCTGTTGCCTAATGTCTCGCTTTATATCCTTTTTGCTATCGACAAAAACAAGCTTGTTGTTTTCATTTTGATGTTTCATAGAAATACATATACTGTATATATCGCATTTCAAAAAGCTATCCATCCCATAAATAAAGATGAAAAGTAGATCATTACCCCATTTATTTTCAAAGCTACAAGCTTTTGGCACTTTTATTTAAGTTCTAAAAAATTTTGTAATTGAAATTTATGCTTTTGAATATGTACTTGTAAAACCTAAAAGAGTCTATTTCATGTCGAGATTTAGACAGCATTTAGTAATATGCTAATATCATTTACCGTCAGCGAAAAATGAAAACCATGATTTTACTTTTTCACTTGGTTTTTAACGCAGACTCGGCTGTATTTGTTCTGTCTTATAAAACAATCGTATGTTTGGGTAATGATGCATTTTGTAAAATTATTACAGCGGAAAAACTTTTACGCAAAAAGTACAAAAACACTTGAAAACAGCTTTTACTCCTTACCTTGTTGTAAAATTGACACTCTCAGTACCATAAGTAAATGCTTCCATACTTGCAAGCAGAGAATGTTTAAAGCTACAGTCAAACGTGTTTTTTTCTTTTATCGTTCCTGTAATAAATGCAATGTTTTCTTTGTTACACGAAAAGAAGTGTTAAACAACCTGATGAAAAAAATTACAGCCAGAGCAGAAGTTGCCAGAGACGTATAGCAAACGTTTCAGTAATCACTGCCACACCATCATCAGTGCTGGTAACTATAAAGTGTGATGTGGTGGCTGCGAGCTATACTGCAGACAGTGGGAAGAAGGTCGCTGTAACAAAACAAAAGAAAAGCGGCAAACAAAACTGTGATGGCAGTGACGTAGTGGTGGGTAACGTCACGTTACTCAGCAACTGACGGGCCGGTGGTGACGGCATGTGACGTCACGGATGATGCATGAAACTTCGTTACAGATACCCTGGAATATTTACACGAGTGATGCGCACCCGGGTCAAATGAGGTCATTCACGTGAAACTACGGAAGAGGAAGTCGGCGCGCTTTCAACTCTTCAGTAGGTTCATTTTTTGTGTGACTAGTAATAGGTGCGATTGGCGTCATCCACGCTCTTCTCGATTTTGCAAGGGAGCGAGTTCGTCACGAGTTAGGGTAACGCTGATCCGACGTAAGTATTAGTGTGAGGTGGTGGGTACAAATGACCAGACGATATGGTTTATGGGTGCAGAGCTTTGTAAAAAGCTGAAACTCACTCAGGGCATGCTTTTGTGGTCGTGTTAGCAGTATACAAAAGGAAAAGTTGTTTACACCCATAGTTTTTGTTTTATGAGCAATTGAATTTTTGGCATGCCTGACACCTTCGCAATGTCCACTTACTTTTCATCTAAAAATCGTATGATATTACAGAAAAGCAACTTTGTAAGTGCTCAAATTGCTCAGTGAGACTTATATTTTCAGTGTAGTTTTGTGATAAACTGCAGTCGAAGGAAAGTGTATTTTTTTTATTTTTGAAAACCAGGTCATGCACACCCGACGTAAGTATTAACGTGACAAAAAACGAACGTAAGTATTCCAGGGTTAAGAATGTATCGAGGCATCGATGGAATGCTTGCGTTAAGCTCTGGTTTATGTACTATTCAGGAGCCTCATCGGAAGAATCTAAAGACAAACCATGAAATAGCAGCTTGATTTCTTTAGAACGAAGTTCAGAGATTATTTCAGATTTTTTCTTTTCAACACGCAATTCAGCCAATCCTTTTTTAACATCACTAAATTCGGATTTCAGGTCAGAAAGCGTGTTGTGAACATGTTTCAAACTAGATCCTGCCGTCATGAAGCGACCCATGAGGGTTGATTCAATTGCAGAAAGGAGTTCGGAAAGCTTTTTTTCCACTGATTGGAAAAGATTGAACACCCCAGGTAGTTGCAAAGCGTCGTTTCCTTCAGGCGCCTAACCAGCCTTGTTCTTTCTCAAAGTTACTCTAATGCTCTTATCCATCTTGTTATGAATAACAACTTTCAAACAAGACAGTAAATAACAATTCAGCAAACACACAAAATAAGAGTTAATCTTTGACAGCCACCAGAACTCAGAACCCTTGCCTGAAAAAGCTCACTTAGTGGAGCATACAGAAAGCGAACCCGCTACACAGACTGCTGATTAAGCATGTCCGATCGCCTCGACACTCAGTGACGGAATGAATAATAATACAATAATTCATTGATAATATAATTTATTCAAAGACACCCAAATATGAACTTTAAATAATTCATGAGAGAGACAAGAATATACTATAAGGTCTCATTTATGTATTGCATAAGGTATGACTTGTGTATGGCGTCTGTTTTGAAGGATTGTGGGATACGTAACACTACCACGCTCTACCAGTTGTTTGATGGGGTATAGGAACGCAGGAGAACGTTGCCCTCACTCTTTCAAAGGGATAGCCACATTGCCTTGCATTTGCAATTGGTACCCAAGTCAACAAAACAAGTTCTAGCTTTGCAGCCAGCTGTTTGAGGAAATCTGCAACCTGGTCTTCCATCCCTTTGCAACGATTCAAGCTTGCACTTATCATTTAGCAATAATAGCAAAGCCACAGCAGTGACCACACATCAAGCGAATC
>JGI24159J19872_10003333_pt1 | contig 19927 bp, 17 predicted proteins | sample Ectturendosymbi4_FD_19872 | JGI IMG/M metagenome (IMG submission 19872) | reverse complement strand
TAGATCAGCAGTAAGTTGCAAATTGTTTGATGCAGTGTTAAGTTAAGTTACTGCACACACTACTACAACACTATCCCCTGTCTTATTCAAATAGAATTGAAGAATAAGACATTGCTAAAGCAAATGGTACCTGGAGATAAATTGGCAACCAGATTATGATCTGATGTTAGTCGTGCAAACAGCAACAATTGTTTTGTTTTTAGGCAATGAAATAAAATTTTCCTCAGCCGTCCTTATTTTTGGTTCTAGATCGATGGTAGCCTTGTATATTGGTATAAAATATAGTTATTACATAATCAAAACACAGGTTAATATGATCATTGCTTTTAGACAAATTTAACACTTTCACCTGGGTGGATTCGGGGATTTTTGAAAAAAAAACGCCTAAACGCACGTGGCTTTGCGCAGGATTATCTCTGCTCCTGTTCGGGTTACGGACCTGGTCGAAGCGTCAAAATACGTGGCAAATCTTCTAGTCTGGACTCGAAAAATTTTTTTTTGCTTGGGGGGTGCGTTTTTTTGGGAGTGACATCATAAGTGGAGGACTTTTAGGCCACCATGGCCCACTTTGCCTGGCCCTGGGTACCAACCGTTAGGTGGTAGTATTTCGCTGAAGTTTTTACTGGAAACTAGGCTACAATCCGAGTCTTTTGATACTTTAAATGACCTGCTGGGGTTTCAGGTTCAAAAGTTATGATCTAAACTAGTAAAAATATTTAACTAATTAGCTAATTAGATAATTAATTAATTTGTTTATTTTAAATCATAACTTTTGAACCAGAAACGCTAAAAAGTCGATCAAACACTCAAAAGACTCAGACTCGAGCCTAGTTTCCAATGAAAACTTCAGCGAAACACTTTGGCCTAGCGGTTGTTCCCTAGGCCAGGCAACATGAGCCAAAATGACCCCAAAACTACTTCACTTATGACGTCACTTACAAAAAATCCGCACCCCCCAACCAAAAATTGTTTTGGCGTAAGTGCATGATTATTGTCAGCACGCATAATATACACATTATGATGTCATAGAGCTAATGTTACAAAATAGTGCTGAAATAACAGTTAGGAAAATGTAGTTTGTTTCATAGTAGGCATCAAATCTAATTGAATTTTCTTACTTGGTGTGAAAGAGTTTGGTATAAAAATATATGTGAATTTCAACTTCAAAATTTCGGAAAAATGTATGGAGCAAATTGAATGCTCTGTTATCCTATGAAGTGGTTATCCTAGCACTTTTTCAGATAGTTTTTTGGATTCCTTGCGTGTTAAAATGTCTGTCTAGCAATTTTTAGCCATCCCATGTGACCAGTGGCTGAGAAATTGGGAATTTAATAAAAATTTAAGCATGTTCATTTAAGCGTAATGAGTAAAAATTGCGTTTTTTTAAGTGATCATAACTCCACAAATAATTGGAGTTTTTATAAATTTTTTTTTGCAATTTTCATTTTTCAGTGACATCTACAAGTGTACCTAATTTCACTGAAATACAAAACACTTGGTGTAACCCATTTGCTCATTTGGCATGGAATGACCCTTAAACCAACGCCTTATTCTAACACCTCTGGTAATAGAAGAAATGGGACTAATCCAGGCTAAAGAGGTACATTATAAGAAACGCCTTTAATGAACGGAAAAGAACTCAACTGTTCAGCCCAGTAATGAAATGCGCAATCGTGGGCGTCCGCATAATTTTTTTCCGGGGGGAGGGGCAACATCAGCATTTTGTTGATATTTTTCAGGTTGCTGATGATGCATTGCAACTGGACGTTTATAAAACGCTGTACACTTTCGACACCACAAACAAAATGCCCTATGTTATGGCACCAATCACAAAAAATACGCTTCGGTGGCAGCAATAGCCAGGAACATTACTATAACTCACATAAGAAGCTATCTGCAGATTTTCAGATAAAGGTACTTCTTTTCAAGACAGCAGTGTCATGGTCTTTAAAATATGTAGCCTGGAGCTGCAGTAGTTAAGTGGTAGAATGCCCGCTTCTCAACTGGAAGGTTGGGTGTTCGACCCACGACCTCTGAGTGAAAAGATTGCCTGAAGGCAACACTTAAGAAGAATGCTATTCCTCCTGACCAACTGGAAACATTAGCAGCAGATCCCAAGGACTGGCGAGACATTTGTATCACTGGCGTCCTCTTCATGCAAGCAACCCAGGATAAAACTGAAGATGAGCGTCGTCGCCGACGGCATGAACATGCTGCTTAGAACAGAGAAAACAACTCCGCTTATCTGTGTCCCACCTGTGGCCGTACGTGTCTATCACGCATAGGACTGTACAGCCACGAACAATCCCACCTCCAAAGATAAGATGAGGGATCGCACTCGTCGTTTCGACGTCCATCGAAGAGAGAGAGACTGGGTGATTTGCTATAACGCTTCTTGGGTAAAGGGTGATCAGTTCAACCGCCCTGGTAAAAAGCAAATTTAAAGCTTCGGCCTGCCCCCAATTGCCGTCACCCAAAGAAGTAAACGAACGAGGCATCATTTCCGTCACCATTGGGTGGCTTTGGTGGGCTTAGCTCCCCCAAACAAAGCTCCAAGCCTCCCAAATTGAAACATGAAACACTATAGCAGGCTTGCCCAATCTTTTTAGTGTTGCGGGCAACTTTCACATGAGGAAATTTATAGCAGACCACAAACGTTTTTTTGTGAAGTAACAATAAGCTATTGTGATGTAACAAATCCCTTGATTTTGATTAGTTTTATGCAATAACACGAGGTGATATTGAGTCCTATAGTTGCACGCAGTCTTTCCAGCTTGTATGGATGTAAAATAAATCTAAAAAATTGACATATTTTCGAAGCTTGTTATACAAGTTTTTGGGTGGTAAGCCCATAACAGAAACAACAGGTATAATTTTGGTGTGTTTTGATGGCAAATATACTTGAGCCTATAAAAAAATACTAAAAATTTGAAAAGTCTGCTTACAAACGTCTTACATAAAACTTTGGGCCACTTAAAACAACCTCGGGGGACACGGTTGTTGGACAGCCTTGCACTATAGATTAGTGGAATTTTTGTCAATTTTTGGAATGTCAAGCCTCCCCACACAAATGCAAAGCCCCCTTTTTGAAAACTTTCTGGCGACGGTTCTGGGAAGCATTGCCATGGTGAGGACAACACAAATCATTACCACAGCTGTTTCAATCAACTTGGCTTCAGAGCGCTGTTACTCAAATTTCCAAATGTAGTACAAATATCGGTGAAGCTTCACCATCAAGCGTAAGAATTATAATCTTTGACATACTTTTTCTTTCCATTATATTTGTACTAAATGCAATGTCGGCAAATTATCGTCGTATTTAAGCTTACAATTCGAACGTTTTTACGTACAGCAGAAGCTAATGAAGTAAGTGAACAAAAGCTATACACAGCTATCTACTTAAGTGAGTAAGAGAAGCTGATCGTGGCAATGAAACATTTTACTGCACTGGTGCGCAAAGCCGAATTCGCTTTCAACAAGACACTTCACATCACGTTTGAAGTGTGACCTCAAAAGATGACGTAAGTTACTAAACCTACTTAGCATCCGGTATTGACAGTGGCAACAGAATTCGCTTCAATCAACCTGTGTATGACAAACTTCAACTTACGGAAATGTAACGAAACAGATCTGAAGGAATATCTGCCTAACATTACACAAAGTATCTGAAACAAAACTAGTCTACTGGTTGCCACGGCCAGCGAGCACGCCTTCATGGCTCTTTTACAAAAAGCAATGATAGCTTCTCTTTCAGTTATCGCACCTCAAAATAATGTACATTATTTTGTCACAGGATGCCAAGTCAAGTCTTCGATTACAATGTGACATTGCTGGCAATGCTAGCAAGGTAGCTATCTTGTCTTACACAATGGCAGGCTGGCACCACGGAAGTAAACATGCAGAAGTCTAGCGACAATTGTCCCCTTTCCCCATCAGAACAGAATCAGAATATGTGACCTCTTCACGTCGACGTTACTATTTATGACTGAGATTACGAAGAACGCCCTCAGTTTACGAATTACTCCTCTAGTCGAACTCAGATTCTGTTTGCTGATATGTTCAAATGAAAGAAAAACCGGACTTCAGCAACAGCATGTCAAAATGTGCAAGTATGGAATTTGTATGGAATATGGAAGATTTGTTCCATTCCATAGATTAAATCTTCCATTCCATACGTGAGCCATTTCATACCGATTTTTTCCTTCCATTGCATACCATAGTATGCCCTGCCTAGTGATCCAGTAATTTTTCACCGCAATCCAGTGATTCTTTGCCAAGCAGGCTATGTATTTCAAGAGTTAGGTTATCTTTTTAAAAATTTTCAGCATTTAAGTATTTTCAGCCTCTTTTAATCCGTAAACATTTGATTATGTGAATTCACTGTTCGAAGATTTGCACCAACAGAACAAACAAATCTTTCTTATTGGTTTCACTTCCGTGCTGTTTACTGCTGCATAATTAGCCATGAGGCTATTTTCATGTGTTGCAGGAACACTACAGTAGAAATAATGACATAAACGCCAAATTGATTGGTCTAAAACAGGGGTCACCAACCTTTTTGAAACTGCGAGCTACTTCTTTTGTACCGATTAATGCGAATGGCTACTAGTTTGATACACACTTCTGAAATAAAAATTTTCCTCAATTTACCTGCAGTTATGTTAGTATTAATAATCGTTAATGTGAAGACATTGATCATGCTTATGTTATTTTTAGGACAGGCCCACGGGTAACCTGGTGCCCGTGGGCACCACGTTGGTGACTCCTGGTCTAAAATACTCCGTGAGTGGTGTCATTTTCAACTTTTGAGAAAAGCCTGAAAATTTTTGGTATGAGGTTTTCCAGGCTTCAGCATGATTTAATTTAACAAACGTACACATGATGTAAAGGTTTTTGGGCAATAAAGTAAATAGCTAAATCATTTCAAGCTAAACTGAATTTCAAAAGATTTTAAATTGAAGTGATTTTTTCCGATCTAGTGAATTTTTCTGTGAATCTAGTGATTTTTGCAGAGAAGCCTGTGGCAGCACTGCTCATACTGGCTGGAAAATGACTCTGGAGCTATCTTATTTTCGCTCGCACCGCCTTCGAAAACTTGCTCGGCACAGCACATTCGAGCACGAGCACAGTTCAGCACAAATCCAAAACAGCAATAGAACAAACCAAAAAATGTGCCGAGCTGTGCCCCAGTGGAAATCAGCCTTAAGTCTCCGAGCTGGCTGCTGTGACTTGATAAAGCACGCAAACTACTCTCAAAGTAACAATCCAGTACGGTACATTTGAACTAGAATTCATTTCAGGTTTCACAGTAAACAATAGCTGGAAAGGATCCACGATGATTATTTAACAGAGTTTTAAACTTGCTAGAGCGTTGTGTAATACCGCGGGGTGCCTAGAGAGAGGGTCGTGGTGACCGGATGCAGGATAGGTGCAGGTGAGGAAATTAGGGACTACAAGGAGGGAACTAGGTTTAGTAGCAGGCTTTGAGCACATTGTGTGTCCAACATCTTTTGCGTTAGAAAAGTTAGAGCAAAATCCGGGCACTATGTGCTTTAGTTAGAGCAAAATCCGGGCACTTTGTGCTTAACCCTTGGGGTGTAGTGGGGCGGGAACGCGTGGGAACGGCGTTCCCACACCTTTTTCATGATGTGCTTTAAATGAGTTTGAAGCTGTTTTGAAATTCCTAGTTTTTTGGGTGCGTTCCCACACCTTTTTTGTTAGCACGACATCCTTGGCCTTAAACCTGTATTAAATGCTGGGAACGTTCTATTCCACCCATCATTTAGGTCGACAGTATTGGAGCCACGAGTCTTAGCTTGTGAGATGCAAGAAATGTTCAGGAATCTCGTTTTGCTTTCTCGACTTACTCTTCCTTAATCTTTCCTTGACGCGCAGTTGGTTCAAAGTTCGCCTAATCGGGACACTGTCGCGAATTTTTCAAACCAGGCCTGAAGTGTGAGTTAAAGCGATCATTGGGCACAGGTCGTTTTTATGTGTTGTCCAACGTTGCTATGTGGGCAGTAAAAGCCGACATAGCAACGTTGGACAAACATCTTTTGTGTCACTTTTGAGTTACGCTTTCACTTTTTGGTAGCGGTACAGGGCAAACCGTGTTTGGACCCTTCTGCTTCATAACCCCATGGTTAATGAAAAAAGCTTCAATACACGTAAATGTAAAACTTTGTTTGAAATTTACGACACGTAGCGTTAGCAGAAAATCTTACGAAGTATGATCAATGCGACCACTGGTGCCACGCCTGGTAATTTTTCACTAGATCTGGTGATTTTGGACAGACTTAGTGATCTGGTGATTTTTCACTCTAATCTTGTGCTTTTTTGCAAGGGATGTGTTAGAAACAAGACATCCGATCTTTTTTTCTAATCTCACTTTCTTATTTTTTTACGTCTGTGCTGTTAATTGCTGCAGTTTCGCCCATGACCTCATCTTCGTTTCTTTGTGGGATAAGCGCAGTAGATGAAATATTACGTTGATGGAGCTAAAATACTTCGCCAGTGTTATCACTTTGCACTAAAGTTTTCCGCGCTTCAGTATGATCTGTATTTGTGTATATCTGCGCTTCAGAAACGCCCTTGTGTATGCTATCACTTTGGCAGTGGATGTTGCAATATTGCAATAAAGATGTCCAGCAACACTGCTCAAGATTTGTTTTTTGCATTTGTATTTTTTGCATTGAAACAAAGCATGTCAGCCTAGGAGGCGTGTATTTTCAACGGCTTTACTTGACTTCATCTTGTAATGTTGTTTAATTTCATTAATTTATGCACTGCATTTCACAGTATTTTTTTGGCCTATCGCGTAGTGATTCTACAATTATGCCTAGCTAATTAAAAACTTTTTAGTTTGCGGTCATTCATTATTTCAACAAAGCTTTGTTCAAATTCTCTATAGTTGCCTTGCAATGGGGTCCATGGTCACCTTTTAATCGATGTGGGAGGAGTTGTGGCAAGGGTTATCAGTACCGGCTTCGGACCTGCTGGGAGTACACCAAGGCTAAAAGGTGGATCGCTTACAATTGTCCGGGATATAATTTTGAGGATCGAGCGTGTTTCATCAAATCCTGCAATGCTACTGATGAAGAAACGAATGTTACAACAACTGTTGAAACACTTACTCTAACCAGCGATCTTGCTGCAGTGTCGGTCAATGGAACTGCTGACTCCAATTTAAGTGGGACCGGTGCTGGCGCAACGGCTGCAGCTGCCTCTGGTGCTACCACTGCACCTGTGACACCTGGTGCCACCACTGCACCTGTGGCACCTGGTGCCACCACCGCACCTGTGGCACCTGGTGCCACCACCGCACCTGTGGCACCTGGTGCCACCACCGCACCTGTGGCACCTGGTGCCACCACCGTGCATGTTTCTCCAATCTCAACTGATGCAACAATGACTGTTGCTGTCACCACGCTTGGCAACGAGTCATCGTTAACTCAAGCTCCGATTGCTGCGACTGCCGAAACGGCAAATGCGACTAGTGTTGATGAAACAACAACAAGTGCGACGTGGACACCTCCAGCAGCAAAACCTGTTACTGATATACGTGAGAGGATTTTGAGTTTTTATTTAATGGATTATTTTATTCGAATAAGGTTGTAGGACTTGGATGCATAGTGCTACGTAAAATCGATTTTCTAGTAAAATTCCTTTATGGAGACTGGTTACTTGCACATTTTTGTATTAATTTTCAATCAATGGCAGAAAAATCTTTAATGGCCATTCTTCAGACTGCGCCTGGGCCTTTTTTCTGTCATAGACCGAAGTTTTTTAGAAATGACCAAAAGAATTTAAGTCAATTCAGTCAAAATGTCCGAAAAGTTAGGCTAGTACTGTTACGACACAAATGATCGAAATGTCTCAGGCAAAAAAAACAGGGCTGCACCACAAGTTAGGAAATGCTTTTAAGACAATATAATTGTACCTACCATATTCCCTATCACGTTCACGTATGTCGTGACGTTGAGTCAGCGTGCCTGTTTTGATCAAGAGCGAACGCGAGGAAGGCACAACAACGCCTAATCAAGGATTTGTTTAAGGCAAAGGTGTGCACTGAGCAACCATGCAACACTGCCGAGCCAAATGCACATAATCAGATTGGTCCACGGGCTACAGCTGAATGTGTCAAGCTCTGCGGAGTAGACAACTCGCTGCACACCCACGGAAGATTGGCAATACCATTCTGGAATCTATACCTTTCCGCGGGCCACAAAACTTCATCTCCCGGGCCACGGGTTACACACCCCTTGTTTAAGGTATGGGTTGCATTTTCCTCAGCTTCGCCCTCTGAAAGCTTTCCCGTGACAAGGCAGAAAGAAGAGACGACCGGACACAGGGCTTCACCTCTCATGTTTGAACGAACTGAAGATAACTTTCCTGCCCCGCAATTTTTGTCGCACTAGGCGCTAGGCAAGCGCAGTATTGTGTCGGTGTGTAGGGTTTTTAGAATGCCCAGACGTTGAGCCGCACCGAGGAATCGCGCGCTGCTAAGGCTGCAGTGCTGGTTCTTTGCACCTGAAGCTACTTTTTGGTCGCCACGTCTGCATTGGCAAGGAAGCTAAGTTTATGTAAAAAGAAACTTACCAGATTTTAGTGTAAGAGCGCCTAGTTAGTGTTAAGCACCAGATTTTTTTGTACTTCGTAAACGTTGAAAATACGGCCGAATGTATGGCACTGTTGGAAAAAGTTTGAAATACTATGCTCACATTACTTGTCTTAAAAATGCAAGATTGGCTTATGGACACAGACAGTGTACGAGGCTTCCCGGTAAATTGTTAGTTTTTTATGATTGCCTTTAGAAAGCGGGTTTTCTACCAAGGTGCATTGTGGTGAGACATATTTTACGGCTTTAAACCATTAGTGAGCAAACTTCTCCGCGAGCGCATCCATGAAAAGCCAAGGGCCGCATTGTTTAAAATCAGTCGATGCGCCGTGAGTTAAGTTCTATATGTAGCATATAGAAAGCATTGTTAATGAAAACAAACAAATTCGCAATCCCGTTCAAGCAATTTAATGGGAAAAAGTGTTTCTGACCGCAATTCTGTTTTGTCATTTTTGCGAAATCTGGCACAAGGTTGCTGCTTGAAACTTTTATCACTGAACTAAATTTGTGTCTGACAACCTGGGTGGCCGCACAGAACCTTTCAGAAATGCATGAAGTTGTTCCAGCAATGTTTCAAAAAGAAAAACATTATCATCGTATTTTTCTGTTTTCATGGAAACTTTCATTGATTCCAATTTCTGCCAGATTTGTTAACATATGTGAATTACGAATATTACATCCCAGTAAACACGCAGTTTGATCAAATGTTACACGTGTGACTGTGGCACTATAGTAATATGTATAGAATTTGCACTTACAACTTAATTAAAAATAAAAGATCTAATGTATGGTGAAAGTTGTGAAATACAGAGAAACATGCGTTTAATTTTGATATACAATCGTTATTTCTGTAGCTTGTTGGATGGATTTTGCGAATGTCTGTCATGTGTAAATTGTGAAACCTTACCAGCTTTCATGTTGTTAGTTAAATTTCGTTGCCATTTTCTTTACAGAAATTTTTAGCCAAACAAAGAAGGACATTCCTTTTCCTTGTTCAGTTGAAGGTGGCTTCCAACTTGATTTCACTATCGGATACTTTGACTTAGATGCTATGGTGGATATTATTTGTGGCCCGTTACGAGGCCCTGACATTTGGTAGGTTGACTTGATATCATTCGTACTGGCTCATGTGTGATTGGATAACTTTAACTTTCTCGCACTTGGATGGTAAGCATTGGTCATGCGCGAACAGAACAGAAACTTTAAGCCGGGCGTTCTTCAGTCGTTAGTGACGTGCATGTGGCATGAGAGTTAGCGAATAATCATGCGAATATGAAATGAGGTAGACTTGGTGAAATCAAGTATGCGAGTATCTTGAACGTGCGCGCATTTTAACCATATTTTGGTGGCTTATGCGCGTACATTTGAGAAATTATCATGGGAAAGTCACTCATAACGTAATGTAGAGGTGAGGGCAGATTGATTTAGTACAAATCCAGGCCTTGTTAAGATTTTATTTCGTTCAGATGCGAGGTCAGTTCTCAACTTTTCTTTCCATAAATATATCTGCGGCAGATGAATCTTTATCAAGGGTTGTAGCATGGTATGCCAATGAAGTTGTATAAGATCTTTGCCCTTAGAAAGCTATAGCTTGCACAGTTCTTTCAGTTTGTCAATTTCTTTGCAGAAGCCTTGCATTCGATGTAATGGGCAATAAAAATGTATGCTTATCGGCAAATGCAAAAAATTGTTTAGAGCTATTACAGTATTATGAACATGACCGGATGAAATAATCTCCAAAATGCTACATGTTGCAAAGATAGATTACAGTCAATTAATTACTTCCATCGAACCTATTGACGATTTAAAAGGTTACCTCTACCAAGTGCGAAAATTAACCAACTGCAAGCAAGTGATTTATCTGTCTTCGTACAATTGTATCTATCTGGCCGTTCAGTCGGCAAGAGGCATTAAGTTCAGTTTTGTTAGTCATCTGTTCACGGCAACTGATGTATTTCCTGACCATTCTTTCAATATGCATGTTAAAATTTGCCTTTCAAATACCTAATCTCTATCTCTTTCCTCACTTAGCGGAATTTATGTGCCCATCATAGACCTTTTCAAGAGCATTAAGACGCAGTGGCGATGGCTAATTGAACCGGTAAAAATGTGTCAGGTAAAAACGCATTTGTAGTACGCTTAATATACAGTAAAGTATATTTAGTAGTACTGACGGTCTGGAGTGATATATCATGTTAGGCGATTACAAATCTCCATTTTTCTCCCACTATCTAACTAAGGTGATGTTCGCAAGTAATAGATGTTGATGCTTTGCTTCGTTCCTTTTTAATATTGACTGCATGTACCAAGTAATACTTGTAATGCGTTGTGCCCAAGTACGTCTGTACCTTTGCGTTCTTTTCATTGATACAGACCATGTGTCTGAACCAAACACTTGAATATAAATTTTGTTTTAATACGCTTTCAACGACTCAGTTCAGGAAGTTGGCACTACTTACCTTACACCCTTTGTCAGCCATTCGTCATTTCCCAACAAACCGTGTCTTTTTCCGAATGATGCATCAAGGGACGGATATTGTGACGAGGCTGCCACCAAATAATTAGGATTTCGAATGAAACAGCAAAATAGTTGTTTTGAAAGCAAAGCACTTGCGAAAACAATATTGGAAGAAGTCGTTGTAGCAATTCGGTTCATGTCATTGCGGAGGTATAATGCTCTTTTCAAAGTGAACCATACAGGATTTAACGTGCTTTTTTCCCGTGCTGCATATGTTTTCAGTATGCGGCGAGTTGTAGACTGACAGTCGAGTGTTATATTCAGGGAGATTCGCAAAACCCAGCTGTCAGACTCCGCAAGCACCACAGTTGTGGACAAACCTATAAAATACAAAGTCCGACTTCAAGTGTGTAGATCTTCTCGGAAATATATTGGTGATTTTGATTCCGATGATTCTCAAGATATACTTTGCCACCAAGGAGGGTGAGTTTTTTCCTTGCTTAAGATCGTTGGTTTGCTCTGTCTGGTTTAGTTCTGCTTGTTTTATGCTCTAAAGCTTCAGCCCTTTCATAGAAATGAAAACTAGGTTATTAAAAGAAAGTTGCAATACATTCGAAAACGGTCCAGAAATCCAAGACTCGTCAATGGATTGAAACGACGCTTGAAACTGAATTTAATATTTTGTTGTGACTGATTTGAAAAATGAAAGCTTATTTTAGCAGCTGACAAATATGTCAGATAATAGAGACAAATGCGTCATTTTCTGATTTTGCGATTGTCTACAAATGGGTGTAAATTGTTTAATGCAATTGTTCCAAACCGGGGATTCCCGAGTACCTGGGGTCCGAAATGCGATTTTCGAGGGTCAGAGTTTCTGTGTTCTTGGAGGTGAGAAACGAGATTTATGAAAGGTTGTAGATGCCGTTACTCACAAAACATTATCCAGCGTCATCATACCAGCTAGTGTTACTAATTTAACAATTGCTAAATGCGTGCACTGCTATTCCTGCTTCACGCTGCGGTTACCACGCTTAAGATGGTCGGTGATGCGATTGTAATCGCATTGTGCCGTTTTAAGTGTTTATGGCGAGATTATGCCGAGATTGTTGCTTGGTTTCATAGAACTAGAATGTTTCTAGTATTCTGAAAATGCAAAGTTACCAGAAATTGTGTGCAAAAGCCCTATATATTTTAGTACCCTTTGCAACAACATATTTGTGCGAATCTGGATTTTCCTCACTTTTCCTTTGAAAAGTAAGTGTCGGAATTGTTTGAACCCCTCGAATGATTTGTGCTTGTCTTTGGGTAATTGTATGCCAAGGTACAGGATAAACGGATAATTTCAGAGAAGCAGCAACAATAAGAGACTAGGTTTGTTTCTAAATGAGCAATAAGACATGAAAGTTTTGCCAGTAGTTCTACGACTGAGCGTTTTCGGTTGTGTCATCAGTATTACGAGTAGTAATCTAAAAAATGAAGATACCGCATAATCGGACTGTTTTTCTAATTTCAACGGAAACTTCGGAGCCTGACAGTTTACATCCGACTCCGCAACCCTGGTCGCTGTGTGTTCGATATGAGTCTTGCCTAAACAATTTGCGCGGGTGGGTGGTGCAGGTAACTTCTCAGATTGAATATTACTGCACGGGTGGTCGCGAACGCAGCAAGCAAATGCACTCAATGAATGATAAAATCACTAACCCACCTCTTCAGGGATGTTGCAATGCACAAGAACGTCCGGCACTGTTTTGTATCAACTCAATGATGGTTTTTTCGTAGTAAGGTGTATTTCGGATTTTGATGCTGGCATTACTGGTGCGCTGTTTGGAATAAACACGATATTTGCCAGTTTTTTTGGATTAATTACAGTGAAATACAATTAAGAACGTAAGTTTTAAGAAATCGTACCAGCGCCGTAGAACCTCGATTTTATGCGAATATTGCATTGTCTGCGTTCCGCGCGTAATCTTCATCTCGATTTTTCGCGGTTTTCTTTCAGCGATGGAACCAGCGAGTAACCTTTGCGATGTGCGCTTTTAGTATCAATAAAAACTGGTGGAGTTGTGCGTTTGTGAAAACGTGTTTTCACCCTTGAAACGCACAGCATTGGTTGTCTTTTGGTTAAAGCTGTCTTTGTTTTGTAACTGCCAAGATGCGTGGCGACTGATCTGACGTAGCTAGTATGATTGTAGCCAGACTTTGCTGTACAGCCACGGCCGACTCTTCTTTTCGCACGTGTTCTGCTTTTCAGCCGCTGTCGTTTATCTTATTTATTGTGGCGACTGTCGCAGTTACGGTAACAGCTTAAAAATACTTCCTTTTTGACCATCGTACTAGCAGATTGGTAGTTTTTTGGGGGAGAGAACAACGTCCCCGTTGTTAACTCAATGCTCAGTGCAGAGCAATGTTCCCTCTAAGGTGCGCAATACCACCAGACCAGCTGCGCAGTGAAATCTCATGTTCTTGCGCCCTTGCAACATTCCAAATGCCCTTGAAGCGCTGCACTGGTTGTGCGTCTACATCGTTCCGCAACTGCCTGCGCACTAAAAGAAATAAGTAAAATTTTCTTAAAAGGGAACACTGGTGAACGTTCAATGAAAAACAGAATTTATTCGCAGAATAATGTACGTCCGGCTAACCCACCCAAGGCCGTACGTCAACAACGCGCTGAAGGAGATAGTCCGCAACAAGGCGTTCTGCGCCGGCGACTTCGAGTCGATCATCGTCCTGGATGCGAACGGGGACCGCAAAGACGACTTGGTCTGCAAGTATCCCGACGACCGAAACTACAAGCAGGTGTTTAATCAGCGCAATTACTGAAAGACTTCTAACGGCGACCGTCGTCACAAGTCTACAGGAGACGCGGGTGCCTCGCTTGGTGGTTTCACGCATCGGTGCGTCTTCGAGACGTTTTTCTTCGAAAATCCGAGGGTTTTCTACCACAACTACATTGCATTGTGTGGAGTTCCCGATCAGGATGTTTCACGGTGAACTTCTCATTCAAAGCAGTGCAGCGACGATTCTGGTTTTAATGACTTTCAGTTAGAATCTTAAGAACTCAGTTGTGCGTTGGATAGGTTGGACTTTGTGGTCAGTTGTGATAAACATTTCCGAAATTTTCTTTGGAGATTTCGAACCTTCAATGGTAAGCGCGTCAATCACAGAAATGTTTAGTCTGAGAAGGACGGAAAGTTAAATGATCCGTTGGTTGTTACAGATGCGCATGCTGAGTTGGCTGGGTCAGGACGCCCGGGGTCTGAACTCGTTTGGTTTGGCTGCAAGCTGTCATGCGTTTTGATTTTTGTACAAAAAGTGGAAGAATTTTAAAGTGTCGCAAAAACTCGTTTGTTTTTGTATATCCTTCCAACGCACACTGTTCGTCGCAGCTAGAAATGGCTGTTTCTTGAAAACCTTTTGAATGGTATTCTTGGAAGGAATTTTGTGTCCTTGTTAATGTGTCTGTATTTTCATATCTCCGTTTTCATGAAACAATGTGGCCATTTTCGTCACTTGTGTTCGGCATTGCTTTGGAGTGAGTCTAAGAAATACAAACATTCATCTCGCTTTGTTCGCATCTCAGCAACAAAGCTGGCATGCGGTATTTTAAGCCACATCTGTGGATTAGCTTAAAGTCAAGCACATGTTCCAGTGGTCCATAATTTTGTCGTGTGTGCGAAGGTCGTATGAAAAAAAATCTTATGATTGCATTTGTTGCACGTTGGTTTCGCATGCGTTCATCGTTTTTATTTATTTATTTTTTATTGCTATGTCAATGTATTATGTTTTTTTTACTGCAAAACGCAAACAGAAAGTTTTGAATTATAAAAAAGCGTTAGCTTTCAAGCTGCTGTTTCAATCATGATCGAGATCATCTCGTTCTTAACGCGTGTGATGCAACCTTCAATGTCGAAACGTTCTCGGATTCGGATTTCTTACCCTTTGACGGGAAATGTCAAACAACGTAAGCATTCAAAGTTGGAAAAAGCTATTTAAGGCCACTGTTGCACATGAGAAACAGTCATGAAGAAAAGCAACCATGGTAAATGCTGAAATGCAGACTTTGATAGACTTTGTTGGTAAGTAAAGTCATGTTTGCGCTGAAAGTACGCAACAAATAATGCATTTCAAATTGACAAAGCTTAAACAAACAGTACCGGTTGGCTGAAAGATCGTCAAAGCAGTCACTTAATCAAGCCCAGCCTAAATTTAATTGCTTTCAAATTGCTATAGTAGAACAGGTGAGGCGCAGAACACGAGCTCAAAACGAAAATAAAAACAAACAAAAATGTGCTCAGTTTAACGTAAACGGTTCAAAAACATCTTACCATTCACATTTTCATCTCAAGTATTGGGTCATTATCCAGCAAGCAGTCGCGATTTCACTTGATACGAAAGCATGTAATGGTAACATTTTAACCTTGTTACAAATACAACCCTTGCAAGAGGTCCTGAATATTGCAGCATTTTTTTACCATAATCGGTTCTAACACGTACGTATTTGATGAAAGTTTTCTGAAACTTCTGCCTTGGGCGGTGATCATATATATTGTACAGTTTTGAAAAAAGGTTATCAAAAGAAGCGGGCGGGATTATTATACTTGTGCACAGGGCGGATCCAGCCAGCAAATTCAGGGTGCGATTTTAGTCATATATGGTAATTAAGTCAAATTGCGGGTTCACTACTGTAAAAGAGATGAAGTAGGCTATATACTTCACAGCACTGCTGTGACAAAACAACAGCAAAATGGTTTTATATCGCGAATGATGTTTCCCGAATTGTACAAAATCCTACTGAATGAAGTTGCTTTCTTAGGTTTTAGGCAGGGCGATCCGGCCCTGCCAACTTTCCAAATGGCTACAAATCAGTAAATTTATAGACAGCGACTAAAAGGACAAGGGAAAGCACTTCTCTGATCAGGAAACAACAGAATATGAGCTCACTAAAAAACTAATTGCTTGTCCCATCGCTGCGTGTGCACTGCAATCGTTTTTCTCGACTACACGCAATTTGCCCGGTGTCAAGCACTAACTGTTTTAACTTTTCAGTACCTTACCAAAATCCATAAATTGACCTATTGTTCTTTGCGTACCACTTACTACCTAATAGAAATCACTTGCATTTAATAAGAAGAAAATAGCTTCACGATGTACACTACGGTCTTTTATGTGAAGTAAACAGACACATGCACAATGCACGCGTCCAAAATAATATGCTGAATGATTCAACTTCGTTGCCTTGGGCAGAGGTGATCGGAGTCACTTTTTTTAATCCTGTTCCAAACAAAGTAACTCTTCCTCCGGAGCTCATGGGAAACTGATAAAACTTGAAAGCAGTGTCAATTTCCTCGGGCAAATCGACTGCTGCAGCTTTTTTGNCTTTACGCGGTGACAGGCATGTAACCAGCTTGGGACACCAGGAGGGGCCGCAGATTTTTCTGATGGGGTGAAAGTTTTTAAACTGTCCAACACATTTTTCCAGGGAGGCAAAAAATTCTAGGAGGTTTCGCCGCCCCCTGCTTATGGCCCTGCCTAGTGCCCAATAAGGGCAAGATATGTCATCAGGGTTTCCACACATTATCAAAAATATTTTCCGTTGCTAAACTAAAAGTCTTCAATAATATCATTTTTCGAAAATTTTACTCTTGGAACACAGTGCAAAAACATTTGGAGAACTGTCACCAGCGGTGAAGAACAAAATTTGAATAAACAAATGGTTGAGTTTAGAATTTCCATACTTTATGCACATTTTGGCCGAGTTCAATACTTCTTCAAGGTCTTGAAAAACGATTTCACAATTCAATACCATTTGGGAGCTATCCTGTTATGGTTTTAGTGCTGACAAGCAGTTAGTGATTTCTTGTCTACATTTCATGGGCTGTGCATTAAGCTCCAACCTTAACTGTAAACCCTAACCCGTTGTCTCTTCGTGTGTAATAATTGTCATGTGACCACTTCAATCAATCGTGCACAACTACAGGCAAAATAGCCCCATCACAGATTTTGCCTCATGAGGCAAAATGAACACTACCACACTTGAAACCAATATATAGAATTGTATCTTGTTGGCGCCCGAACTAAATCTTGTTCAATTCGAACCTGAACCAAGTCTTGTTAAACTTTTCCATGTAGCTATAAAACAAGAAGAACTACTGTTTTTTTTGCACATAATAGCCAGCACAAATAAAACGACAGGCTACATCGAAGCACTTCGTGCCACCCTATTCACACATTAAAATTATCTATTGCGAAATTGCAAGATAATAATGGCGTGTTTAGGAATAGTCTGAATGAAGTAAATTGCTATAGAGGAGACGTGGGACCAATGAGCCGAGGCATTTTTTACATTTCAGGTCATAAGTCGTAAATTTTAGCTGGGAAATCTCTAAGATTTAGCATGAATAACAATCATCTGTTCCTCGATCCACGTACAAAAAAAACAGTAGAATATAATTTCAAGAAGTGGCTGAAACTTTCATGTGAAACAAAACTTTTTTTGGTTCATTGGTCCCACATGTGTGGGATCAATGAACCACCTCTGAGAATCCTGTCATATTCAAGTCCAATACAGCGAATTCTTCAAAAAACAGAGATTTCAACATAGCCTCCTGCAAAATTTCTCGTTGCAGCGCAATTTATGCAATGTAACGATTTGCAATGAAAGAATGTAAGTAACGAAATGAAGCGGACTACGAAGTAACTACAGAGATATAAACTAGACTGTCACCCTGGGTTGGTTGCCACAAGTTGCAACTGTTTCTCAGTCTCAAGCACTTTTAAACTCTATACTGAGATATATCGGCATCAAATCTCGAAGCATCAGAAAGGCGCTTTGTGGGCTGCAACTGGCTCTGATAGCACAACAACAATTTCCGATCTTCTGTCAGAAATAAACTTCCCTGTCTGGAAACACAAAGCCGTTTCCAAGTTTGTTAAATTTTTTCAGAAACTTGTCTTCAAAGTCATCATCACTCATCAGGTACCCTTAGCACCAATTCTACAAGCAGTTTGATCTTTCCATATTTGGAATAAGCATTTACAATGCAGTAACAACCCGCCTCAATAATTTGGTCCGAAGATGCATTCAATACACAACCAATTTCCGGTTCCGTGACTGAGTAATCAATTGCTGTGTCACTGTCTTAATGTACTGAGTTTATAACATCGCTCGCATCGCTAGATACGAATAGCTGACGCCTCACGATTTTATATGCATCTGTGGCTTGTCTTCGACTGTGCGTGAAAACTTCCGCTTAGATCAGCCATGTCCAACTCGCGGGCCGTATGTAGCCCAGTTCAAGGTTTTGTGCGGTCCAATTTAGATTTTCGTTGCAGTGAAAGTATCCTATATGCTGACAACCTATCATTATTTTGATAATCTTGAAGCTGACTTTTTTGATGCGTGTGGTCTTCAATGCCAGTTTTATTACTTGCCATAGCAGTTAGGATTCAGACGCTTTCAGTACATCAGCTAGGACGGTAATACGGAACATCTAAGCCAGCTATGTCCAACCCAAATGTTTTTTTGAGCCAAAAATTATGTCACTATCTTAGCAGGGCCGCACATCGAATGTCACATTAATGAGGGCCGTACATTGAGTGGCTTACTTTGATCTTTGCAAACTAAATTTAGCTTAAAATCATTGCTTCGTATGCACTGCGCATAACTTGGTAAATCGACGGCGAATATCAACAAACGTCTATCTATACGTTTGGCAATGCATCTGTCTAGCAGCTATGAAATGTTTTCCCACAGAACCACGACCTTATTTTTTCGGTTTTTGGACCTATGTCGACGTAAGGTACTAAGTCAATACTATTATATTCCGAAAATTATTGCAGACTATATTGATACTCCATTGCATCGCTAAACGCTTTGAGGCCTTCTTGATCAAAAATCGTTTTTTGCTTTTACTGACTTTGGAAGAAGGCATGTCTATGCTAAACACATTAACAATATGCTAAGAAACCTTTGAACTGTCGGGTCATTGGTCCCGTTCTCACATGGTTCAAAGGTCCCTTCGGAAGCGATTTTTGCATCACGTGTCATAACAAAAAAAGTGTACAGTATCAATTTTCTACCTCTTGCAGTTTCAAAACTTTTTCCTTGATCATACCACATTTGCAAAAAATATATCGATACAAGCTGCCTGTTGTTTGCAAAAACAAAAAAAACGCAGGTACCAAAATTTTACTTTCTTCCTTCAAAATCAAAATTAGGACACAAAAATTGATTTAGCATCTATAAATCCTCTAAAACACATACTTGTGACAAGAAAGCATTCTCCATTTCACTACCAAAACCACAAGAACACACGCTCAGTAGGTGGCGAGAAAAAGCCTGCGGTCATTGAGCCCACCCTGGTCAAAGATCCCACATCTCCCCTACTGCTGGCTTGGCTGAAACTACACTGCTGTTGTTGAATTACAAAACTACATACAATACCAGCGTACGGAGGGGGGCACTGTGCAATGCTCCCCTCAGACCCTAAAAATTAAAAAATGTATAGACAGTATTCGGCAGTGGCGTAACTAAGGGGGGCAAAGGCCTCAATTTAAAATAAACTGACTTTGTTTTCTGGTCACTGATATACACACTACGCAAATTTTTTTATGACCATTGTACGTTTCCTCTGTTTGATTTTCATTTTACTATTTCATTCTTTCACTGACAAAATTGCTTCACACGTGGCAGTTAAGTAACTTGACACAGGTAACATTGAACACCAGAAAAAAGCTTCGGCTGGCGTGAGATTTAAGCCCACAAACTTCAATAAGCGTCTTCGATAAGCGATACATGTCTAAAACTTATAACATCCAAGCACGCATATAGGTTTATTTCATGAGCCTCAGAC
>JGI24159J19872_10003330_pt1 | contig 19933 bp, 10 predicted proteins | sample Ectturendosymbi4_FD_19872 | JGI IMG/M metagenome (IMG submission 19872) | reverse complement strand
TTTCAGGACTGAGGATGCGTAATTTTACGTGAAATCGATTTCCTATTAAAAATTTGCTGATCGATTCCTTGCTTACACCCATCGTGGAAACTACATACTTGGTTTTCTATAATCTGTGTTATCATTTGTGAGGTCAACATTGTTGCTGCACAGAAACAACCATAGCGTATTTATTCGATTGTTAGCCACCCTTATAGTAAGCCACCCTTGATTGTAAGCCGCACTTGAAGATAGGTTACCTAAGATTCTGAGGTACTTTCGTGTATAGTACGTTTGTGTTTATTGGCAACCCTGGCAATGATGCTCACACCACAACTGCCTTCTGTTCATCATAATCCCTCCTGTGACGGAGCGAGCACGTGATGCTGAAGAAAGGACAGATAGTTGCCAATAGAGATTTTGGGCAACAAAACGTAGCCAAGAAAAGACTGAGCGTCTTCTAGACCTTATGATAAACTGAAGAAAAAATTGTAACCCGCCCCAGATTGTAACCGTCCTTGACAGCAAGCCGTACGAAATTACGAAAAAAAAAACTTCATAAGCCGCGGCTAACAATCGCATAAATACCGTAATTGGTAAAGATTTTTTTGTTTTTTCACGAGTTCCCATTGCCCTCAACTCTTTTACTGCCCTGCCTGCCCTACCGCTGTTCCGGCGCCCCTGTTTTCCACTTACGCATTTCATCCTATAATGGTTGAGGTTGAATGGCCAGAAGTACCATCTACTCTAGACGTATATTAAAACAATCGTGATTCCTCGACAGCCAGTTAGTTGGGGCAAAAAAAGATTGGGGCAATCTCGCAAGCAAAGCAGCATTCGGTCCCGTGTATCCACGGCTCGAGGCAAACTGTAAGGATGTGGCATCAGAGCAAACCAAACAGCCTTTAGCGCAAACGCAGGAAAAGAGCTGGTTAACATTATCTTTAGAATAATTTCGTTTGCATGGGACAGAATGTCTTTCCACACAGTGCTTTGGTGCACCCCTGCACCCTACCTCCCACATCACTGTGTTGAATAGACTTTACGTTAGGTTTGCGACGAAGTAACACTCACGCACAGCTTTGCCACAGTGTAATCAAAATTTAGTGAAATACAATAGAAATTTTGAAGACGCTGTAGTTTTAAACAGCGAAAGGAAAACGGTCCAAACTATGAACGTAAAGTATACTCAGCGGCTTTTTAAAAAATTTGCCCTAATTAACCAATCAAAATCCTGAACACCAGACCTTTTAATTTTCAAGTCGACTGAAAACCGCTGGCTAGCTCATTCTATAGTCCAGAACAAAAAAATACACCCTAGTTACCGCACCTGAGTCTGGCTACCAACGAAAAGCCGCAGAGTGAACGATTTCAAGCACGTGCTTTCAGTGCTTGACCCACACTTGGCGATATCCAGGTGCGCAAGAAAAGTGTTGTTTACGCAGTCCTTGGCGAAAACGTACTGACAATGGCCGACGAAGGAGAAGAACGTGTCGTCGAATGTCTTGTAGTGTGCAAACCCGAAAACTTGGGCCGTACTGGGACACAGCGACGATTCGCATTCCCACTGTCCTGATGTACAGACGCTGCTCACATAAAAAAGAAACGAAAAGCTTATGTCTTGTTTATTGTGTGTAAAAATATAAGCAGGCGGTATCGGCACAAATATTTGTGGACATAACGTTCAGATATAACCTCGTAGGCTTCCATACAGTAACAATTTTAGTTGGAAACTCCAGACAAGATCGTTCAGTTGCTGCGAATAACTCGTAAACGTTCTCCAACAAATTCAAACTTGTTTTTATGAATGCTACGATCGGCAGCAGAAATACTAACAGCATTTGAGATGGTCTTGGTCAATGGCAATTAAGTCGACCAATGACTGCAATATGCTTTTGTCGGGACGGACAAGAATAACTTTCTTGCTCATTAACGCAAGTTATTCAGGGAGTGCAGAAGTTGCGAATCGGTACCACAGCTGAAATTTATAACGCTGACACGATAGCCACGACGAACGCATAACCCGTCTAATATTTCTGTAACTTTTCACGTACGGTTTCTTTAATTTAATCATACACTTCAGACGAACTTATTTAACTCGAATCGAGAGTCGTTGGCGAAGCATTTGTGTCGAAGTCGAATGCGAAAAAAAATTATAAGGTGGCATTGCAATCAGTTGTTTCTCATTCTGACACCATACATCAAACGTTCAATTCCACATAAATAGTCCAAGTGAAACAAATCACAAGGTTTTCTCACAAGTAACAAGAAATAAAAGGATTTTTTTTCTGGTGAGTTCCTTATGGCGAGAACGCAGTGAAGGGGTTGAGTTGTCCGCGATGTGATCCTTGATCAATTTTACAAAAGCAATTGTCATGAATTTGTAACGGCAGTTTACCAGTCATTGCAGTTGTAAATACTTGACCTATCCCCGGGTTTGTACTCCACACCTCGGTGATTACAGGGGCAGTTGGGAAGGGCAATACACTCGCTGCCAAGTCCGTAGGTTCCTGGAATAAAGCAACAGTCGAAAACCTGACGAAGTTGAGGCTCGGGTGGCAAGTATTGCAAACAAAAATCCGGTTAATGCCGACGGCACAAAAGTACACTGAGTATGAGACAGATCTACGCCGGAAGAAAAATCAACAGCGGAATGATGCCAAGTCACCACGTTTTGATCAACGTGTACGCTTAAAAGGACAACAACTGGGCTGCAATAGTTAAAGATCCAAAACATGTAATCAGCGCCATAGAAGGTTTTCGAAGATATTCAAGTCGCTGATAAATCGCAGCGAAAGATTTAAGGAATGCTGGTAAATTGGCAAGGACTGTAAAGTGAACGTACCGGCTGGACACTGGCAGCGGTCGAAGCAATCCTGGCCGGGCAGTAGGCGAGGCATGCTACACGTCTGTGAAGATTCCTGTCCGCATTCCATCCACTGAAGTTGTTGAGGACAGACGCGGTCTAAACGTGAATATTTTTTGCCACGAATCAAGCGGGTAATTTTAATAAAAAACTATCTAGTGTCAAGTCCAAGAAACACTGATATTGAAAAGTATACATAAAACGCATAGACGAAGTCAAAGCAACTAACGAAACACAGTGGCAAAACATCCTTTCCAAGCAGTCTTTTGCACAGGATATACATATCAAGTTCTTCGTTATCTTTTACTCACAGCACTGATTTTCTGTTCTCCATTCTGGGGGTTTCCCTCCAACAAGAGCACAGCTTCTGGAATAGAGCGTGACGACATCGCAGTGACAGTTGGCGTTGATAGAGTAATTACACCTGCACAGCTCTTTCTTGCAAAGACTGAAAAACTCGCTTGGGTCGAGATAATTGTGGCAAGAGGTAAATCGCGACAACAAGATGTTGCAAATTTTCTGCACATCCTACAAAAACAAACAGCAATCATGAAGGATGCATCTGCCAGTGGCGTAGGCAGAAAACTTTCATGGGGGGGTCATTCAGTGGCATATGGTTGTCATTTGCATTTGGTGTGAGCTATTAGTGACGTCACAATCTGACGTCATATTCATGTTTCCAAACCAACGTTTTGGCGAAGTTTGTTGACATAACATGCATATTCTTCTACACACACTCCGCTAATTTTATAAACTTTCAGCGCTCCAGGTTAGGATATTGAAGGAAAATAAACTCAACGCTACGACACAGCAGCTCATAACTGCAAAATATCAGGCTTCCCGTTAAAACAGGGGAGTAAAAGACACTCATCACTGCGTCAGAGCAATTTACAACGAAAAAAATGAGGCTGCGCTAATGTTTGTGGAATACGAGCAGTCGAGCGTAGGTGGGCGGCTGGATTGGCTGGCGCACACCCCGGTTTGCAAGATAGAATCTTGCTAAACTACACAAGAATTGAGAATGCGCATAAGTATGCAAGAAAACTTTCAATTTTTTGTTATGTATAGAAGTCCAGCAAATTTTGTTTTCCATTTTCCCTGCTGAGGCAATATCAAATACCTGAATCCTTCTTTGTTAAAAACGGCTGTTTTTGAGCTCGTGCAACAGATTTATCATGCTACAGAAATTGGTAATGCAGTCAATGCGGCCAGCGCTTGCGTTAATCAGCCTTCACAGACAAAATAAAGGCAATCGTTTCCATTAAACTGAACTATTGCGGAACATAATCTTAAACATGCGAAATGGACGAAAGGTTCGCAAAAAGCGGTGAGGTGGTATCTGGACATAGGCGATAACCCAAATTCCCACCAAAACTTAACATTTTGAAATTTGGCTTTTGGCCCATTCACAATGTTCCTTGAAATCTGCATGCAAATTTATTCAATGGTATTTGCATTAAGTCGACAAATTAACATGCAAAAAGTATCCGTAAACAATTAATCCCTTTTGCGCAGGTATTAAAGTTTTGTAAATATTAAGCTCAATGGGGGTTAACCCCAAATCCCCCCCTTGCGTTTACCCTTGGCATCTAATCGATCTATATGCTTAGAACAAAAACTGCGAAAACTGAGTTGTCTTATGTTGGTATCCGACAAAAAAATTCGGAAACGTATTTTGAATAACAAATAAAACACTACAGACGCAACTTACGCTGTAGCCCAGTGATTCCTAACCGCGGCAACCTATACGGTGCCGTTTATGATACTCAGCTAATACGTTTTTCGATATATCATTAAAAATACTTTTTCAAAATGTTATCAAACTTTAAGCAAATTTCTATGAGTTAGAAATTGGATTCCGCAAATTATATATCTCATCTGTAGGGTGCCGTAAGCCTAAAAAGGTTGGGAAACACTGCTGTTGCCTGTCGCACACAAAATCATTTTAGCGCAGTTTTGCACAAGACCTCTATCGTGTTTGATGAGTTGGCGCGCGTGTAGCCGAGTGCCTGAAAAGTGCACTATAATTCCAGCATTCGTTAAGTTTCTTTAACAGAAGCGAAAGAAGGGTAGAGTCTAACATAGTACATCATTACACGACAGGCGGTACAATCTCTCGTAAAGGTTAAAGGGTCTTCGCCCATGTAAAGGAATGCTTATGCCATGCCAGAAACTTGTGTTGATTGGGAAAGGTAAATAATGGCAAATTTGAAAAGAATATAGAAAGTTTGTATTTAAAAAAACTCAGAAGATATCATGTTGGATTTAGACAAAACAACCTTAGAAATGTGTTTAAAAATGTGAAACAGTACACATGTGGCCAAGCACAAACGCACTCCAAGCGCAAGTAATGCATCAACTTACGCAGAAAATAGACGTGGTTTTTGACCTGTGCGGTAAAAACATGTACAAAATTACCTGGACAGTGGACACTTCATTACAATAAATATTATCGATTATTGCCCATTCGGGTTTTGTCATACATGCAATTGGTGGCATCTACGGTTAACGCACAGGTGTACCTGAGAAGCTTGACAATCAGAAAAGTTTTCGGAGACAATCTGCATGTCAGAGCAACTTCCGTCAACATCGCGATGGACCCACGTTTTCGCAATAACATGCCCTGGCATCGCACCTTCCATTGTTTCACCTGGGCCGCAAGAAATAGTGGAACACGAAAGTGCCACAGAAAAACAGTTTATCACAAAATCGAGAACCCAGTAAACGTGTTTTCGGAGTTCTTTTCAGATCTTATTTTCAGCGAAAAATGAGGATTTCTAAAATTTGCCTATTACGCCTAAAAATTTTGAGATAAAAATTCTTGAAGAGTGTGAAATAATTTTCGCGCAATGCAGCACTCAACCAAAATGTAATAAATCTATTAATAGTATTACTAATATTTAGTAAGGAGGAAGTCATCATCGAACCTGATGGATTTCTACAAGGAGCGAAATCTCTTGAAAGAATGAAATTTTCAGGTATGAAATTTCAGATTTTTCCTAGTAGGTCCTTGACCAGTCATTTGTTTTCCACGCAATTTAAACAACTACCACCATAATGTTATGACTGAGATGTCGCATTTCTGATGAAAAGGGAGCAACAGGTACCTGGATAAAGTCCTAAAAACTGAAACACTAACGTAACTGTGGAAGTTGCACCATATAAAGACACAGCGGCAACCTACACAGAGTGAGACCAAACTAAGCCTAATTCAGTGGATTTACAGTAACATAAACAACACCATAACCCAAAACGAAGTTAAAGGTACATGCTACTCAATGCAACCCGAATAATCAATTACATTCAGCAAAAACTTCAACAAAAAACAACAGAAAATTGTCATAAAAATAAAGGAGAGTAAGAAATCTACCTTGTCGCAGCACAAGATCATCCGCACTTTTTGAGTTGTAATTTCCGCACAGTCCTTGTGTTTTCCCGATAAACTTCTTTGCATGTAGAAGAACATGAACAGCACTCATTCCTCGGTCGTATTTCAAGGTCATGTCTCCCAGAGTCAGAATGACGAAAGGCTGGATTAAAGTTATCATAATGCCATGTCCATCGTAAGGCACAGAAATGCTGCGAAAAAAAAACGTCCTTACTAAGTTGAAATGCCAAGGATCTAAGTTCTGCTCTTGCTGGGTTCTAAATCGTTTATTGCCAGTTTACACGTTACCTATCCTCAAACTCAACCACCAGGTCTAAAGTGCACGGCATTCTATCGCGTACTTTTGCATTCCGTTCGCCCCCCCAAAAAAATCCTTCAGCTGCAAAAAATCGCACGGCGGAATTTAAAATGTCCGAATCATGACTTTTCGAAGACCTAGGCAGGAAATGAACCGAGTACGTAAAAACGAACAAAGGTATACACACGTTTCGTCGTTTACTGCGATCTCTGCATTGGTGATTGTGACCTTTAAGTTCGAAGCAGAAATGTAGACGGTGATTTTCGTAATACAGTTTCCCAAGTTGTATTGGTATTTTCCTTCCATTGTACAGTAAGGGCTTTTCCTGACAAGAACCTGTAGCACACGATAATAATCATGAAATCACCAGTATTTTTTAACTTTATTCATCATGGTAAAATTCAGGGACCTAGAAAACCGGGAACATTTCTCTCCCTGCACCTAAAAAAAATCAGGGGTGGAGGTGCCTTTTTTCATAAAAGCATTGTAGGTAATGTCATCGTATATCGATTTGAAACACAGTTTATTGCAAAATCGCGCATCTAGAAAATTCAGAATTATTTTCTATAGAGTCTATTGTTATAATCGCTGAAAAACTTTTAATGTGACAATGGTCCCATTACGTGTGCGCTTTTGCATTGAACTCAAGCTAGCAGTTTGACCTTGTGGTGCGTAAGAACGTACCAGTGAGCATATAAGCACAGCAAACGATCTACACACTAGAAAGTTTTGTACTGCTTAATATCAGCCACTGTTTATTATTCCAGCAAACACTACATGTTATGTTTATTTTATTAGTTTTTTGCTTATTCTATTAACAAGAAACGTGTTCGTTTTGTTGCCTGGTTTTATGGAATTTTTATGAAAGACTTCTGGAATAAAAACGCCGAGTTTTGTCTAATAAACATTATTTGGAAAGAAACAAGCATATCAGTTGCGATGTTGTTTTTAATACGTTTAATGCCTCCTGATCTATCGCTGCTCTGCTTTCCCTAGTGAAATTTATTCCTTAAAAAACTGAAAGCTTCGTTTTGATGACAACTGATAACAACTAAAATTATTGTACTACAAGCAGCTCCTTGCTTCTTAAATAGGGTATGCCACATTTTTACAAGTGTAATTGTAATTTAGGAAATGTTAGCATTTTCAAATGCTTAGGTTTAGCTTCAAATTTTTATTAGACGCAAGGAAAGATGTTTCGTAACCGTGCCACGCAAAAAGTAGTACAAGTTAAACAGTATGTCATGAAACACAATAAGGGGGCCATGGCAGCTTTTAAAGATTTACTGTTCACATCGACACACTGATACACCATCGCTGAACATTGTTTCTTTACCGCCAGAGCAGTGACTGGAAACAAGAAAAGTAATATTGCTGTAAAATGGAAAAGTACCGTACTGAAATAGGATGTTGACATTCCTCATTATGGAGCACAAGCAAACTTGTTCGCGAACAACAGCTTTTCTTACTTTAAAATCCGGCGTGCCACTGAAAGAAACCATTTCATATTGGCAGACTCCAGGAAAGTCATAAACAAGGCCATCAAATGTGATCACATTGCCAGCTCCAAACATTGTGCACATAATTCCATGTATGTCCGACTTAGCGTTTAGAGAAACATTGGCATTGCCGCTATACAACTCTGTCAAAAAACAAACACTCTAACATTGGAAGAACACAATTTAAAAAATGGATGGTAAACTGCTTTATGAATAATAGCAATGAAGTGATTTGCAGCCAGCACTAAGTTGCGAAGCGGTCAAAAAACGAGTTTACGCGGTTAACTTAGATGAGGGCTGACTGCTATTAAGAAAAAGTCAGATGAATACATAAACGGAACAACGCCCCTAACAAATAAATTCATATGAGACCGCAATTTGCTCTGAATAACCGGTAATATTTTTTCACGCAATTGTTCTCAACGTTGTTGAATCAAACCGTAATAAGGAGTATTTGAGACATTTTTGTACTGTAGAGCCTTGTCGACGGGCAAAGCAGTGTAAGGAATCTATCTTGAGTACGCAATATGTGTTCAAGATTTTATCAGGCCCAGTTTTCATTAAAAGAAAGACAGTTCACAAAAAGTTTTGCTTCAAAATGGATTAAGAAGTAATAGCTTGCATTTAACTTACAAACTCAGTCTCAAACAAGCAATGGCTTATAAACATAACAAAACCGGAAATCCAGTCAAGAGTAGATGCAAACTCTTGAAATACACCCATACTGCTTCTCGTTCCGCTGCACGAAAAATCCTGTAGCACCAAGTTTGAAAGGACCGTAATATACCACTTGAAAAAAGCAGAAGCCACCCTATAAATGCCAGCAACGCGTCCAAGGAAATTTTCATGTCATGTACTGCATTGCCTTAAATTGAATACAATGAATTCAATGGGGATTTCATAGCAAACATTTCGGTAACATGACGACTCAAACATGGCTTTGATTCTAAAGTGTATAAGTGACTCGTTCACATCAACATCTCGATAATGAGACTGACACCACTGTACGTTACACTGTTGATCTCAAACATAAGATAGTTTTATCAAACTCAATAAATTTTCTAAAGATTATGATCTCACGAACCTTAACAGATTTTTCAACGTTGTTAGTCTTTCTAAAATTGACCATGAGGGAAGATCAGAGTTCAGTAATATGAACTTGTCAGCAATACACAAAGTTAGAAAGTGCAAAAAATGTTTATTGAAGAAATCAAGAAAAATTACACATTGAAATAGAAGCCTTTAGAATGCTTAGTGCTTTTCAGTTAAAGTGAAATTATTCCTATGGGAGGCCCGGGGAAGGTTACCTCATGTGTAGATAATCTATTTAGTTAATTCATAGATACATGCATATAAAATACATATACTTTTTCTATGCATACAATATTTCTATCTACAGCTTTTTCTGTTGAATTCATACATGCTGCAGATCAACACACTCTAATCAACGCTGTGGCATAACGCACTGTTTAGTTACATGGCAAAACTTTCAGTGAAGAAGTACAGTACATGTACATTGCACAACTATATCTCAATGACAGTATATTTTGCTTTATTAGGTAAGATTGTGAAAATGTTAAATGATGACCAGTTCACCAAAATCAGTCACTGAACACACAGTTGACTTACGGTACATGCATCGATGGCCAGTGTAGTTATCCATGCACTGACAAGCGTTTCTGCTTATACAATATCCTCCATTTAAACAAGGGGGATAGCATAACTCTGTTAACAAAAGTTTTAAAAAAACAAGTTCAATATTTACAAAATATAAGTTGATGACCTAAACCTACCAATTGTAGACACGTTGGAACAGTAAACTAGGAATACCTATATAAAAACATTCTCAACATACCTGGCTAATACAATTAGAGTTTACTGATCTTAGCACAAAAATAAAGTTATATTATATTCTGCTATTGTTCAACATTGGTTCTAAAGACACAACAGTATGAAACACAACAACATGAATAAAACTGCATATGAAATAAAACATAAAATATTCTCAATTAAACTTTAACAAATGAATCATGCATCAAACTATTGCTACAAATGGTGTCTAAACTTTACGAGAATTTCGAGAGTTTGCTAAAAAAGTCTTAGACCAAAACCGAGACCTGTGAACGTGCAAGGGCGGAACTCCAGGCTGAAACATTTTTCGGCTTAGCAAAATTTTTTATAGTGTTTTTAAAACAAATCATCCATTCTTCCTAACTTCCATTTCATCCAATTTAACCCATTTGTCAGTTTTTTTATTTTCCCTTCATTTAAAAGCAGACTGACAGCAATTAACAGGTTGAGCGCTGGAGATTTGTAGTCATGCCTCAAACTCTCGCGACAAAGACCACATGGTCACGACTTACATCTTTCGAGGCCGAGGAACGCAAAAATGGGTCTCGAGACGCCGTTGTCAAGTCTCGAGGCTCCGCATCACTGATCGAAACCTCGAGACCGAGACTTGGTCAAAAAATCCGAGACTCGAGGCCTGAACGTTTGTCGGGGTTCGCGAAACTTCCTGAAATTTCTTAAAAAAAGTCTCAACACTTGAGAAATTTAATTTTGTTGAATCCCAAGCATTTTTGCAAAATATTTTGATTTTTTCTTCTCTGAAGATAGGACAAACACGGAAAAGGTTAAACGTAGAAGCTTTACCAAGTCATGGAACATTTGAAGTCCCGGGAGTAAACGCTTGAGACCGAGATCTGCAACGAGAGGAGACCTGAGACCTTCGAGATCGAGACCCACAAAATCGAGTAGGTTCAGTCACTTTCAACGTCACTGGCAAATTAGATGGTCTTGATGGAAAGAGGTACGCTATTTACGAAGCAAGTGTTAGCTAACATCTATCCGGTGATGTATGTAAAGTAAACTTTGTCGTATCCTTATGTTCTTTCAGTAAACCTTCAGATACGGGCCNCGAGTCTAAAGATAATGCTTGAGTTGACGAGTTTGTTAAATCAGTGTTCCGTACGCTTTTAATGGNTGGAAGAATTCTTGTGAAATATCTGATAAGATCCACAAACTTGTAAGGAAGCTAATTTTCAAACCAGTTTCAGTCTTTCCTTCTTCCCCAATAATGCACAATTTTACAAATTGATGCATAGTAAAAACAATTTGACTAATTTTACATGCCGGTCTGAGAGCCAACTCTGTCGAATTGTGGGGAAAATTCGGTGCAATTTACCTTTCAAACACCTCTACTCCCCGTGGAATAGCGCCCTTTTTCTTTGTGGAATACCTTTTTTTTAGGCTGTATCACACGTGAATATGGCCAGTGTTTATTAAACTTCTGAGAACGAGAAGAAATAATGACGACAAGATTTACGTTTTTGTTTCTCAGTTCGTTTCAAGGAAACAGTTCAGAAATTAAACGACTCTATAGAAGGGCTAAGTACAAGGGTTTCGCACATTTTTTTCAACCTTTCGCAGTAGCGTAGCCCAAAAATTTTTTGGAGGGGCAAATCTTTAGACTTTAAGCGAGCAACAGTATTTGTTTTGGGACACCACCTGCCAAAGCAAAAAAAACAAGATATGGCAGAAATTTTGGGGGCTATGGCCCTGTGGAACTCCGGGTTACGCCCATGGCTTTTCAAACGTTTGAATACCACTTTGGTAGTGTTATTTGGCGTGTTTTTTAACTACTTCGCCCCTCCAATTCCAAGCCTAGATACACCACTGCTAGCAAATGTCCTACATTTGCTGCTTTTTTATTCTTGTATGCTTAAATTGAAATGACACGAGGGAACATCATGCGTGACCAACATACTTTTAAAAATCATGCATGGCAAAGACATTTTTATAATTCAAGGATTTTTTCTTTTTTTTCAAAAAATGCATTTATTTCGGGAAAGCACAAAAATTAAATTTTGATATATAGTAAAAGTTATTGTCCATAAACCCCTTTATGTGCATGTTTTAAGACATCCAGATATTTAGCTCCTGCATTCAATTTTTAACGTTTGACTTGTTTGCAACATCACGAGTCGTTTCGGAAGAAGAGGATGTTCCAAAACTCGGTTTGCGTTCCAATGAAAAGTGAAATGATATTGAAAAAAATGTTTACAAAGACTTGTCCAGCCATCTCATGAACATCTTTAAAATGACGGTTCGTAAAAAATCTAGCTCTGCACAGGATTTCTGCAATATTTTTACAAAGTGCTTTTGTATCTGAAGCAAAGTCACAAAAACAATGTCACGCTGTAAGCAGCGGTTAACGTCATTCCAACTGCTTTGTACAAATGAACAAGCTCTTTGAATAAGTGTTGATGATGTGTAACTAGCAGGCAAAATATACTCTGATAAGATCGCAGCGTCTGATTCTTGGCTATGAAAAGATCGATAGACAGTGAGCTCTAAGATCATGTTCGTTTTGTTTAAACTTCGAAGATCAACAAATGTTACCTTTTTGATTCAAGTGCTCACAGCCAGGAATACTAGCAGCGTCTACGCAGTTGTTGCCGTCGAAAGCTTGCTTCTCAATACAGCTAGCTTGATAAAGCTTTTGTTGATCACAAAGATAAAATTGATTGCAAGATCCTTCCACAGGAGATTTTAAAACGGTGTCAGGGTCTGAGATGTTCTCACAAGCTGCACAGAATAAAACCAATAAATTTGATAGAACCATAACGAGAAAGTTTCATCACAGCGATTCTACATTTCGTCATAATGTGGTGTAGGCAGTGGTGTGTGTAAGGGGAGGTGAGGGGAGCACATGCCTCAGGCCCCCATGGAGGTGTTTCGCTTGTATAATTTTATTATTTTTGTTGAAAAACTTATTATCCACTCATACAATATATTCCGAAGCAGATCATGAATAAGTAGCCTACTTTGCTTTCAAAGGGCTCCCCAACAGCAACTGTAATGTTTAAGTACTTGGTTTCAAAGGGTCCCCCAGCAGCAAATGTAAGGTGCAGATAGTCTGATTCAAAAAGACCCCCAGGAGCAACGGAAATGTATAGGTGCTCTGCTTTCAAAGGGCCATCAACAACAACTGCAATGTGTAAGTATACCCTGATTTCGAAAAGCCCCCAGTAGCCACTTTAATGTGTAAGTACCCTTTCCTGCCTTTGAAGGGTCCCCAACAGCCACTGTAGCCTAATGGATAAGTACTTTGCTTTCAAAGGGGCTCCCAACAGCAACTGTAACGCGTAAGCACTCTGCTATTGAACGGGCCCACAATAGCCACTGTAATTTGTAAGTACAGTACTCCGTTTTCAATGGAGCCCCCAATAGCAACTGTAATGTGTAAGTGCTCTGCTTTCGAAGGGGCCTCCAACAGCAACTGGAACACAAAAGAATTGGGGGACGATCCCAGCTTGCTATCGCTTAACTTTTTATGTATTGCTAGCTCTGTCTTCCCATCTTTCAGTGTTTTTGAAGTTGTATATCATGTTTACCCTTTTGCATCTTTTTTGTTATGTCAGTAATGCTGTAGTCTCAGGAATGTATCTTAAGGTGGCCCACATATTCACTTCCTAGGCTTTTCAAAAGATCTTATCACGTTTAACTGAGTTTGGACGACGACATCAGGGTACCCCTCAGTCTTGCATCTCCCCCCAAACCCTAAATCCACCACTGGGTGTAGGATCTATAGATTATTTTGAGGTTGTTCGCCTTTCCTTTCTATAATAAAAAGTTGGGAATGCTGCCTATACAGCCTTCTGATGGTGGTAATAGCGTTACCTTTAAGTATGATGTGGCACCAAACCGTCGAAGTTTGTCTGGTAATTTTTCTACAATTTTTTACAAAATGTTTTTCAGATACTTTGACATTATCAAAAAGTGACATATTTTATATAAAGGGCTACTTCAGTTATTTTTAGCACTACAAATAAGGCAAATTATTACCACTAACTTTGGTAGTTGGCACAATATTCTGGTGCATAAGGTTGTTGGCAATTAATGCCCAAAATTGATTTGAAAGACTTTTTTTAAACAAGTTTGTTGTGTATAAAATTCCACGACTTGAAATAAAACCTCCAGCAATGTTTCCAACTCACATTCAATAACGCATCTCACCTTGCAAAAAGTCTGACAATTTCCCATCGCTATGGCTTGCTTGGCGCGTCTCTGAAAATAAGAAAGATTATTTTGTTGGACCAAACCAAAAGTCATGAAAAAAAGCTTATTTTGATCAACATTTAACTTGCATATGAACTCATTTTCAAAGATTTGCGCACTGTGCATTTGCTTGCAGTTTGCATTAAGCTTCATAGCATATTTAGCCGCTAGATTGGCCAAAAGTTGCAAAAGTATGATAAGCTACTCAACTTAAAAATAAGCCATCAACAAAATATCAGTAGCAAAAAGCTACAGGTTTTAACAAAGATACAAATCGCGCATAAACGTTGGACAAAAGCATTGGCAGTGTGTCTTAAAACTTTAAATCAACATACCGTTGCCATATGGTTACGTTTCAAGATTTACCAGAAGCGCCGTTGCCTTGACATTTTTTCACTCCGAAAAAGCAACGGTAGGTTTTTATTGATCCACCGCACAAAGACCGATGATTAAATATTTCTCATTATTTTAGCTTCACATAACTGATGCTCTACAAAGAAACGTTAAAAATGCCTCCAATATTTCAGTCTTCCTATATTGGGAGACCGTCGTCTGTGCAGCGGACATGCAATCAACTATAGTCCGACCCTGACAATCAGTGACATCAAAGAAACAGCAACACTTACTTATTCTTGCCAATTGAGCCACATCTTCTTTCCTAAAATAACGAAGAAAATTACATTAAAAAGGAATTTATTATAATATTTCATTATCAGTCTTGAGTTTGCTGGAAATTTCTGTGAGTGGTTTCAGGAGAATCTGCAAAAATACCCATAGGCAGGATGTTTTATTTACGCGAACTTAATGTGCCATGCCATTTATTGACTAAGATAGTTTTGATCCAGTTTGTGTTTTACAGTTTAGCGTGACAATTAGGTGCCATAACAGAGATTTCTATACAACCATCACAGCTTGAATTAACGGTCAGTTAGGTTTAATTTGATAAACGAAACAACAAAGTATTTCTGCTGGTTATGTACATACGCATGTTGCATGTTTGTTATCCTGCTCACTGGATCTGTGGCTAATCTAAAATTGCATTTTGGGTAATACGTAAATGTTGGTTTGATTTTAATGTGTGTATTCTGAACAAGACTTCAGGATTTCAGAAATAGTATAAATTTGATTTTAATCGAAATCTGGATACCAGATTACAAGATGCTGAAAAGAAATAGCGCTCGGGAAAGTACGTACAGTGAAATTTTATTGTGACTTTGAAAATAGTTTCTACTAAGTTAACGCAAGGATTGAATATTGCGCACCAATATTTTCAAATCACAGAAGTGTTAAACAGCCTGAGCCTACTGCACAGACCATACAAAGTTGTTTTCCGTGTGCTTGCGTAAACCAAGCACACTCGAAGTGTTTGTGTTTCTTGTTGTTCTGCAAATGCTGTCTTTCCAAAATTATTGCAGGTATGTGTAATGACTTCGAATGCAAAGTACATGTTTGTTCTAAACGTAGTCCGACCTGATAAGTACAGCCAGCTCTACTAATCAAGATCCGTGACAGCTTCCACAGATCCGAGCGTTTTCCGGATCGCAAGGCAGATCAGTTGATCGTGCGCACATACCCCACAGTGCCTTCAGAAAGGCAGCAGTTGTACAAGATTTGCTAGAACCCGTGTGGGTTTATTGCCTTAACCATAGAAAAACGTACACCAAAACTTCATTAAAATGGTTTTATAGTACATAACAAGGCGCTTAACCAGGGGTGTTCCCATCTATAAAGAGTGTTCACTACTCGAACGGCATTAAATTTTTACAAATTTAAGTAAACTGAGACAGTATAAACAATACGACAAGTGAACCTTCTTGCCATTATTAGCTATTCCAGCTTATCACCCAGACACAGCCAGAATTAAAAAAATATGAATCTCCTTTAGAGTTATATTTTAAACAAACTAATGAAATTTAAGAAATTGTAACTTACCATTCGATATTAAAAGGGTGTGCTCCCAAAACCAAGCACAAATTGAAACATGAAACATCTGAAGAAATACATACACTGAATGAATTCAAGCTATTTGGGCTTAACATATCACCTAACGTAGATACATGAATAATTTCATAATTTTGATTTAGGAAGTAGGAATTTAGTCGTTTAGTCGTTTACTGTGTTTTCTAACCCCATGCCAGACATTTGCTATAGTGTGTTAATTCAAATCGGAACTTTGAATGGAATGCTCAAGCTCATGAACGACTTGTTTTGCAAAAGCATGCCATAGCAGTTGCTATGCAACTATTTTAGAAACATTAAGAAAAACGTTCCAGACAGATCACAAACAAGTTTTGCTTATTTTTACATTTATTTGCAAAATCTTTTTCCAGTTTAAAATTTATAAGACTTTTTCTGTCTTTTTGTCGCTAATTTTGTTCCAAAGCTACGTCTTCTCATTGAACTAGCAATGAAACGCAAAATTTAACATTTTGTCTGTGACAAGCACTTTTATTTGGCGGCGAACGCCCGTCTCGATATTTTTCATCTTTGTGGCTAGATCGTGAATGAAACTGTGGCAAGGAAGGCTCAAACCTGCGATCACAAAGTTTGGTTTTTTGGTAGTTTGTTGTTACTGAGGAAAGCTGTTATGCGTATTTTTGGTTATGCCATGCTTCAGCAAGTGTGCCCAACTTTTACGAACTTTCACGTTGATTAATCACAAATGCAAAATGCTATAGGACCAGCTTGCATGCTTCCCAGCCAACTGATTTTGAAAACTCATTTCTGGTTAGAGGTACCCCTTAAATAGTCATCTGTGCATGTTGCTGTACATGAAAATTCCGGAGGATAACTCACACGCCAAATAGTAGGTCAAAGTACTACAAGAGTAAAAATTGCCAAGCAACTCCAGCAGAATGTGAGCCTAGCATAGCACATATGCATGGAACATTTTTTGCAAATTCATCCACCGAGCAAAAAATGTTGTACTTACGGAAAAGAACTACGATGAATATTGTGCCGTGATTGGTACCCCTTCTCATTTCACTGCTGTTGAGTACAACAGCCCGAACCTATTATAAAAGAGGTATTAGTACTTTGTATGTTTTCAAAGCGCAATGTATGTAAACTTCAATTCACATTTCCCGTATATTTTTTAGCAAAAACCGCTAGGTTTAACCCGTGAAATTGAGATATAAAACATATACAAAAAGTTTTGTTTGCTGTTTTCGACGAGAAGCTTTTCTTAACATGCTGCTGATACATTGAAAGGCAGTTTAACCAGATATCAACTTGTTTCAAGAAATGAAGTTGGCATGAAACTAAATTTTTTCAGTAACTGTTTCCATAAGCATAGTGAGGTGGTACCGGCAGCTTTGATACCAGCTGTGAGGTGATAAACAAGCCTACACTTTCATGAAGTGTACGTTGTTTTATATTTCTGGGGCCAAAAAAGTATTTTTGATTTACAGTAATTTCTATGTAAAGACTATCTATATCACACCAATAAAACACATAAAACCCATGAAAGATCTCTTTTGTTCTCTAAAACAGTGTTATTGTGCATATCCATAAGAAGCGTGGGGGAGCTGACACTTTTCTATCCATCCATCAAAACGTTTGCAAAAACTCCTACAAAACGTGATAAAAATCAGGCAAAACGCCTCCAAAGTTCTAAGAACTATTTCAACCTTTTTCAGTCTTTAAATACTGTACTTCTTTTCAGTTTTTAGTTAGGACTTATGATGTAATTTCACCAGTAGTATGCCTGAATTTAAGCGTAATTTCTTGGTATGAGGCAAACCCTCTGATGATGTTTTTGAGATGTTAGGAGAATTAACTTTTTTGTTACTTCGACATTACGGGTAAAACCATTCGGGGAAAATATGCTTGTGCTCTCAATAGCTCAAGATTTGTAAAAGCTTGTGTTGATGAGCGTCGAAAACGCTACTGCAACAATTTTTTTTCAGAACCGCACAAGATTTATAATTCATGCACTGTTTATACTTAGTCTAATAACTTTCGCTTCACCACTTAATAGAGAGCGTTATTTTTTAGGTCTACTCTTAAATAGATTTTCTTGTTACTGTACGCGTTACACTCTTTACATGCGCTACTAAATGTGATAATTTTAAAAAATTTACACCAGCGTGTTTTTCACCTCGGCAAGGCAAATTTGTTTCGAAGTTGTGTGGATACAAACGCGATTAGGTAACCTAAATTTATCATACTCTAACTTTACAAATGTAAATCACCAACCGTGATGCTGGGTGAAAAAGAGTGTCGCAGGCAAAGAACCTCTTGCAGTAGATCGAGATGAGAAGTAACGACTGTCTGCAATCCTTTGTCGAACGTTTTGTTTCACAAACCTTCCTTAAATTCCCAATTTCTTATCAATTTTGTCTATTACAAAAAATCAAACCCTAAGTTTAATTACAATCTGCTTCCCAACACATCAGTAATTTCTTTTATCTTTACTGGAATCTACTTTACAGTGAAAAATAATATGCTAGAAACGTAAATGCAAACAAGGCATTCTCTGGAAACCACAACTACCTGCTGATGCAATTGTGATGATTAGACAAGGATATGCTTCAATTCCGAGTTTACTTCCTTTAACCTTTGCGCGTTAACCTTGTCAGCAACCGTAGCGTGATGTTTTTCTCCAACACAACAATTCTAACAACTGACTGTGATACAAGTTCTCATCAAAAATGTTTCTGCTTTCATTTCTCATAGGCCTTTGCAAAACTTTAAAACTGACCGAAGGCATAACAACTTTCAAAACAAGCACCCACCCTTTCGTTTGAAATAAAGAAAAAAATAATAATACAAAGAATCATTGCAGTCACTAAAATTTCCAGTAACTACTTATATGCTTGTTATATGAAAGAGGCTTTATGAACATTTCTGATCTTTAGAAGCTCACCTTCTTACACACTATTCACAGAACCATGTTAAAATGGCATCGAAGCATCCACGTGTTGCGCAATAATGCAATCGTTTTGTGTTTAAAATGTTTCGACCAATCACTGAGCATGTTAAGCTCTAGATGATTTCATCATTAATGCATCAAATGTAGATTGCTTATGATCAACATCCAAAGTGCTTGCTGTTCGTTGCTGTTTCACATGCAGGGCATTTTGAGCTGTTTAACTCGGATATAGCAAAAAAATTTAAACAATATGTTAACTCAAAAACCTGAAAATTAAGAAAATGTGATGTTTTTACTTCAGATAAGAAACCTCTGTCAATAAATGTTTGTAGAGATTTGCACTTCTGGTTTCCTCCATTGCACGCTTCACAGGTTACTTATTGGTGCAAAAGGTCGAAACATCCACATTTTCATTACTTATTTGCAAAATTGTGCCTTTTTAAAGATGATTTCATTTTTTACGCTGTTTATTTATTTATTTTACGACAATCTTGCTACAGGCGGTAGCCTGACTTGTGCAATTTTGTCGTGTCACGTCGAGCTTTCAAAATATAGCACGACTAAATTCCGAAAAAAAACAAATAATACGCAAAACGAATACACTGCTTTACTGGAATCTATCACAAAATTTCAGAAATTCGTCAACAGCGTTAAAAATAGCTACTGAAACCGCAGTCGGCGCATCAGGCACACCATGTAGATATAAGCGCAACAAATCGGTATGACCCAAGCGTTCAAATCGTTCAGCAAANNCGGTTNCGTTCAGAATATCATGAACTTTGTTATGAAGGGCTGTTCGTGCTGCGCAGTGAACGTTACAATGGAAGAATAGGTGTAATTGATATGTGATAATGGGAATTTAAGCAACTCATGAAGATGGAGTGGCTGACTGAAGATTTGATTTCCAGTGGTAGAGAATTCCACAAGCTGGAAGCCTTACGGAGGAAGAAGTTATAGGACAAGGATTTTT
>JGI24159J19872_10003328_pt1 | contig 19933 bp, 11 predicted proteins | sample Ectturendosymbi4_FD_19872 | JGI IMG/M metagenome (IMG submission 19872) | reverse complement strand
TAGTTGGCTATCAACAGCCTACTTGTCTCTGTGTCATGATGGAATTCGTGGTTGGAACCATTTCGCTTTCATGTGAATTGTGTTCAATTTCTAAAGCTGCTTTCGTTCATGTGAGGCCGGCACAATTGTGTACGGAAAATGGTGTTTCGATTTACATGTGCAGTGCTGTGGACGTTGCATGGTTAGCACAGAATTTTCGACATAGCAGTACACGTGTGTGATTGCATCTACAGTGGCGTTTAGGTGTCTCTAGAGAATAATAACACTAGTTCATATTTAACGTTATTCACAAGCGCTATGTTGGGTTTGATAGGGTTAATCATAGCAACTTAATCTTCAAAACAATGAAAAATCACCATACAAGATGGACATTGATGTTGCCCCCCTACTTTTTCCTTGGCCCCGCAGTGCCCCCCCACTTTTTTCATTATAGAATCGCCACTGAACATAAGATACCACCCCACACCCCTCACAAGTAAAACACGAGTTTGAAGCAAGCATGCTAATAGTTTGTCAGTCTGCGTAGTGGCAGCGATGTCTGACCATAACCTGTTGTCGTAACATTAGAGGGATCAGGCACGCGCGAACAGTCCGGTTCCTGAGCAATGCGGCTTTCGTTGTGAGCGTCTGTGTCGTTTGCATTCATGCTGGTCCGAGGAACGTTATCGTCTTCAGGTAGAACAACAAGCATGTGACGGTTTCTTCTGAAAACACGTTGGGGCGTTTCAACAAGGTAAGACCTGGGCGTGTCAGCGTGATTTTTCACCTCTCCACGACTTCTCCAGTGATTGTCTTTAATCGCCACTGCTGTTCCTTTGGCCAACTCGGACAGCGCTTGTGCTCGATGTCGGTGGTTGTAACGATCAATTTGTCTCATCTGATCAGTTTCATCACACTTTTTTACGAGTTCGAAATCTGGCCATTTAGGAACAATCTCTGTTGGGATCACTGGCAGGGAATTCCTCAGCTTTGCACCCAGCATCAGTTCAGATGGGCGAATACCATTTCGAAGCGGCGTGGAGCTATAAGCCAGCATAGAGAGATAGGGATCCGTTGCTTTCCTGAACATGGCCTTTACAGTTTGCACTGCGCGCTCTGACTTCCCATTGCTCTGAGGATAACGTGGACTGGACGTCACGTGGGTGATCGAAAACTGATTCATAAAACGCGCAAATTCCGAAGACTTGTATAGGGGACCATTATCAGCAATAAAAACTTTGGGCAAAGACTTGATATGATTGATTAATGATGCTGCAGTCGTAGAACGGAGTGGCGCAACTTCGATCCAACGCGAGAAATAATCAGCCACAACCAAATACTGCTTGCCATTAAGCTCAAACAAATTGGAAACGACCGTTTCCCAGGGTCGTGAAGTCCGCTTAATGCGCAAAAGAGGCTCACACCTATTGACCGTGTGTTCCGAGCAAAGAAAGTACGTTTTCACCATTTCCTCCGCTTCCATGCTCAGACGAAGCCACCAGACAGCCGCCATGGCCCGGAATCGACATTTAACTATTCCTAAATGACCAAGTCGCATCGACGGGGGTATGACGAGTCTGCTGCCCCGTAGAAGTAATCCGTCGTGAATGGCTAACTCGTCGCGAAAGGGAAATATGGGTTTTGTTGGCGGCGATAACTTTTGACTTCCGCGGCCAGACTTGTGTTACATAGTTCATTATCGTAACGAACACAGGATCTTCAGCTAGTTTATAGTTTTTATTTCAGCTAAAAGTTTGTATAGCCGGTAAAGAATTGACTTCAATCTGCAAGTTTAGCTTTCTCTTCCTCTGCGGCTGATGGTGCGCCCACAGGGGCGCGCGAGAGAGCATCAGCTATAACTAAGGCTTTGCCAGGTACATGCACAATTGTAAAACAAAATCGCATCAATCTCAAGCGAAATCGCTGAATTCAAGGTGGGAGTTCCGCCATAAGACGAAGCATCTGCAGAAACAATAATTTCTTTGCGAAAGTCATAAAAACACAAACTTTCCGTTGAACTGCACAGACGTTTCAACGCGAGAAAAGCCTCGTGTTTGTGTCCCCAAACGAACATTATATCTTTGCGCAGGAGATCACGCAGAGGACTAGACAGGTCGGCCAACTGGGGAGAGAATTTACCCAGCTGGTTTGCCATGCCAAGAAAGCGCCTCACATTAGTTACGTTTTTTGGGGCAGGCACGTTCACGATGTCATTGACCTTATCGAAATCTGCACGAACGCCGTTCTCGTCTATGATATGACCCAAAAATTTTACGGAACGTTGACCAAATTCGCACTTGTCGTTCAGTGTTAGGCCGCATTTTTGCATGATGCGCAAAATTTTACATGCAGTAGGCGTTCATTGCGTTCCTGCTCTGACGAACCGAAAACTAGCACGTCATCCATTCCGTGAACAACACCAGATAAGCCAGACAACATTTGCGATATTCTACGCCGAAAAAACTCGCGAGAACTACAAATTCGGAAAGGGAAACGGTTGAAACAGAAACGACAGAACGGTGGAATAAACGTAGTCAACAAACGTGAGTCTCTTCATAGCTTCATTTGCCAGAAGCCGCTCTTAGCATCAAGCTTTGAGAAAAACTTCGCGCCAGACAGTTGAACAAGAACTTGATCCACATGTGGCAGAGGGTGCTTTTCACGTTTTACGCAAGCGTTCTGTTTAGTGTAATCTACGCATATTCAAATTTTGGAATTACGTTTAGGCGCCAGCACCATTCCAGTCAGTCGGTTGCTGTGCTGTGAAAAATGAAACGCGAAGGGCTGTTTAGGTAGGGTAGATGATGAAATGGATGCCGATATTGCGCATTTGACCTAATGTAACCTCGCGCGATGAAAACGCTGGAAACACTGCTCATTTCTGCGACAAGGCAGCGGGCCGGAAGAAAGTTTGTGCTGTACTCGACTGATTCCGCTGTAAATCTAAAGTTTTAAACCTTTAAACCTAACCCCTAAACCTAAAACCTAACCGCTAAACCTAAAGCCCAAACATAAAGCAAAACGGAAAATATGAAGAGAAAAGTGTGGATATTTGTGCAACACCAACTACCAAAACGAAACTCCCAAAGCAGAGAGCCGAACCGAAAAGCATTTGCATACGAGCCCTGAAACATGGCTGTTAAGCTGGATGCACACGGCATGCGTCCTATGCGTTTTTTGAGCGCATGCGTCTGATTTCATGACGTCACGTCCTTTTCTGATGCGTCTGGTATGGTCTGCGTTCGAGTAGGAACCTGTTTCTATATTGGCGCATCAGGCTCACTGCTCTGACTCACTTTTGCTCGAACGCAGACCATACCAGACGCATCATAAAAGGACGTGACGTCACGAAATCAGAAACATGCGCCCAAAAAACTCACAAGACGCTTGCCGTGTGCATCCAGCTTAAGGCTACGAGGTTGCTGCCGAATGACTGATAAACTCAGCGTTTTATCCGAACCGCTTCATGCCAGGCGGATCGGTAGTTACTACCTTGACGCAGAAACGTTCGGTGTTTCCAGCGTTTTCATCGCACGACGTTACCTTAGGTCAAATGCGCAGAATCGGCGTCCAATTCATCATCTACCTTTCGGTGGTGACCTAGTGGCGCGAAGCATAGGCAGGTAGTCACATGACTCAGCTGGATACTTGCCGATGGTAAGGGTGTGGTATGGTTTAATCAGTTTTTTTTTTAAGGAAAATGTTAGGTACCCGATATGGATCTGCAGGGACGCGATTTCGCTGATTCTAGGGACCCGATTTTCTCTGATTTTAGGGACCAGATGATAATTTTCTGTGATTCTAGGGACCCGATTTGAAATTCTAGGGACCCGAATCGGGTTCCTGAAACGCCTTAAAAACACTCTGGTTTAATTATGCATTTTTACGACTCAAATCACGAAATAACACGAATGCAGCAAGAAGAAATACAATAACATCAAATATCACTGGTTGATTATATGTTGATGCAAATATAAAAACATAAGAAATTTCAAGTTTCGCAGTTTAGTAATCGTGTTCTAACATGGTGAATCACAAAGGGTTAGCGAAAAACCACCTGGGTCAAGTTCTCAGCCAGCCCTGCTGCTAACACAAACCAAGTTTTAATTGAAGACGTTTTACAAGTAGTAATAAAAGTAATAAAAAGCGTCAAATCAACGTCAGGTGAAATAAGCATAAAAACAAACAATAAAAAACAGTGGGGAAAAGCATGCCTATGTACTGGGGGTGGAGACTTAGAGGTAGATAGAAGGGAAAATAGTGGCATCAGCGCAATATTACAGAATGTGACAAGAATATAAAACGAAGATCAAACAGAATGTGACAAGCATATATCATAGCGAGGACATTACAGTTATATTAGTGTTTTCCGGCAGTTATACGTGTGTGTGTCACTGAGCTCGATCGGTAGAGTCTGCTGCGTATGAGGTCGAGCATAGGTCATTGAAATTTGTCACCTTTCCATGACCTATGTCAGCTTTTTCGTGTTTGCTGGATGCATCGGTTGCTTCGGATGAGGACGTAGCGTACTTGAGAGTCACACCTCCATTGCTGGGCATGTTGTTCTTGATTTCTTCGGTCGTAATANCATGTGCAGACGTTTANAGCGGACGTGGGGCGATAAAACGGTCTTTACACAACTCAGAGATTATTCAGATTTTCTCTAATTTTTATTGTAGGTGTTGGGTATTTTTTACGGTAAAGCATGCATCTCAGTGCCAGTAATGATAATATTAACGAGTTCAAAGATTAAGAGAAGGGGTAAAGCTGCCAACCACATTGAGTCATGGGTGTCAATGTGCGAAAAAGTTACACTTCTATAAAGTAAGATATTTTTTACATTCTTTGCAACTGCACGTGACAGTGGTGCGTACAGTAAGTTTCACTTACTATGAAAAACCAATTTATTAATCAATTTTTGTGCTGAATTTAAATCTTTCGGATTTCGATTCTCTAAGCCTTTTTAAGGGAGAGAGATGGGAACAGCTATTTAACAAAATCTCTCAGATTTAAATTCTTGTTTTATTTCAGGCGCGCTCTAATATCGCTTGATTTAATTCTAAATTCTCATCTGCTATACATTTTGATGTTAGTGAACTGCCTAGCAGGTCTCTTTCTCTAAAAAGTTGATAATAACGCACTTGCTCAACTGTACCTCTTAAAATTGAACAGATAGTAAGGTATTGGCGAACTTTTTTAGCAAGCAATGGTGCTGACTAATTTACATTTCATTTTTTTGTTTCTTCGACAATCCGTTTTACATTACTTATCATTGATTTAGCAAGTATTCTTATAAAAGGTTTAGGTTGTGTATGGCTCACAGTAACAAGCTTTCCGATAATAAAAACATGTATTGTTCAAAAAAACGATACATAAGTCGCTTTTTGTGCAAAGCAACAACAGAAGATTGAGGTTGCGTATTTAAAATGATAGAATAGAACCGGAACATTTCTGTCAATGTTTGTGTTTGTGTTCACCATGTGCAAATGTGACGAAACGTCACATCTAACCAACCAGACCGGAAAAGAATTCAACTTTTTCCACATCTCCTGCAGGACTTTGTTCTCTGGTTCAGCAGCGGTGGAACGAAATCTTTACTTCATTACGACAACGTCGAAAATCTCTACTGTCAAGTAAGCGGCAGTAAGAAATGGATTTTTGTTGACCCATCGAATGGATCAAAGCACATCCCAATGGACCATCCTGAAGGTAAGTACGCAAGTTCCGTGAAAAGGTTTGTTAAATAGCTGTTCCCATCTCTTTCCCTTAAAAAGACTCAAAAGACGAAAATTACCTACCGTTCTGAATCATAAATTTCCATATATGCTTTATAAGTAAGAAGCTCATTAGGCGAACACTTNACAGCAAAATTGTTGGCTTTCATTGAAAATATTTCTGAACCACAAATTTGCACACTGCTGCAAAACGGTTGGAAAAAAGGGTCAATCTAGAAATAGCAGACCTTCTGCCGCTTACCGTGATCAATTGCGGCCGACTAGCCCAAAGGCCTGCCTCGGTCTACTAACTGAAAACAGCCCTGCCGAAGCTTACTAACTAACGGGCTGCCAGGGTTTGCTGAGATATTTTAAATTGCCGGACGTCAGTGGCTCTGCGGGGTCTACGGCGGGGCCTGAACGACAGGCCCATCGCCGCATATTTGGGATTTTCATGGCCCACTAATATAATGGTCTACTTTATGTGTTCTGTCGTAGGTTACTGAACGACAAGCCTGCACCCAGGCTTACTCACTGGACGCTTTTTTCCGTCCTATCCCATGGCAGCTTGTGACTGTGTCATTCAGTGGCATTCCCATGAAACTAAGTAACACGAATTACATTATCATGAGCATGTTTAAGGTTTAATGTCTATCTTCTACAAACCACAAACCCATATTAGGGGGACCACGGATGTGAGGGGATCAATGAAAATTGGGTAACCCTTTTTAAGTTGTCATTTACACAAGAGCACAGCGGCCTTATTTTCGTGGACTTTGCTTTTTCTGCCCTATGGTGCTGAGCCTCCACGTCTATAGTACTTATTGTGCTGTGAGCATATTATAATGGCATTCAACTTCATAATATTCCTGTTTTATGACGTTATGATTAGTAACATACCACAAAAATAGGAAAAAGAATAAAAACTCTTACTGGTAATAAGAGGCCTCAACGCACTTGAGAGATTGGAAAGGTGAAATGACGGGTCACATAAGACCGTTCTAAAAAACTGAAATGCCATGTGTTACATGAAGCGCTCGGAAAACAACATCATCACATTTTGTTAGGTAGATATGAATGCTAGCACAGGGGTCACCACCCTTTTCGAAACTGCGAGCTACTTCCTGTGTACAGATAATAACTCGAAGGGCTGGTAGTTTCATACACACTTCCTGAAACAAAAATTTTGCTCAATTTATCTTCAATTATTTTAGTATTCATATTCGTTAATGTTAAGATATTGATTATGCTAATGTTATTTTCAGAACAGACCCGCGGGCGACCTACATGGTTCTTGCGGGCGACATGGTGCCCGCGGGCACCTTGGTGACTCCTGTGCTAGCATGACTACCGTTGCAATGAGAAATTGGACAAATTTCAAGTCCAGTGTCCCATCTCATGGAACAAATGTCATGGGATTCCATGGGAACATATATCTCGCCAAAATGCTTGTTCGTTTTTGCGAAATTTGTCTTACAGGTGAAATGTATTTACGATAAAATGCCGCAAAACCTGGCACACGGTAAAAAAAACAAAAAGAGGCTTCGGGTAGTAAGGTTGAAATCTTTTTAACCAAAATTTTGACTTTGTAGTATAATAAACAACTTTCCTTTTCAAAACAGCTACACAACTCTAAAATTCCTTCATTAACTTTTGCTTGAGACAAGTTTAAAGTTATCTGCTAGAAATAGGGTAAAAGTCCAGGTAGAAATCATACAACAAATGTAAAATCAGGACCTTCCAAACCCTACGCGTTAATACGTACTGTTAAGCGCAGCCAACTGCTGTAGTTGGACGGCATTTGTGTTGAGAAAAAGCTAGCCACAACCAAACAAATATGCAGCAGGGGACAAAAATATGCACAGCATAAACATATTTTTCAAATTAGTTGCCTGACTCACTTTCACTTTGCGTATTCGTGAATGCCATGTAATGTTCCAACTACTATTATTTGTATTAAACAAGCGTAATTATTAAATTTCGCATTTCTTGCCGTTAGTGCATTGAAACGAAAACTACCATACTGATGTGCGATACGCAATGGCGTATTTGTGCGGGAAGGTGCGAGAGACGTTGTCTACCATATTCTCGAAAGGGAAACAGATACAATCTGCTAATCAGTTGCGGCAAAGGTTATAGAAACGTTGCTTGTCATTTAAAAAAAATTTTCTGTATCAAAAATTCTTGTCTATCTTGACTGATATTTGTTTAAATCGACCATGGCCCGTTTTGATTTTGATCAATGCTTGTCCATTTTTGATTTTGGAAATATTGTCTATAAACCTTTTTATTGTTTTTATGAAGCTTTCGGTTCGCTGCATCAAAATACAGTGGTAACTACGTTTTAGATGCAGAGATTCTTTGCAGAAATTGTCCTCAATCATTTAATACGGTATTAAAATCTGGGAGACGAACTTTTTTACAAAGGTCACTACTGCAGTGTGGATACCTCAGCCGTTGACTACAACCTTTATCCATCGTTAAAAGACATGCCATGGTGGGAAGCTCGTGTACATGAAGGAGACTGTTTGTACGTTCCACTGAAGTAAGTTTCACAAGTTTTGCGAACAGTTTTCCACAGTGGTTTTTCGCCAGGGATGCCGGAACAGCGGTGGGGTGGAGGGCAGTAAAACCTTGAGGGCAGTGGAAACTTATAAAATACAAAAAATCGTTACGAATTATGCTAGCGTCTGTTAAACAACAATGCTGACCTCAAAAATAAAAAAAGAAACTGTAGAAAATTGGTTTCAATTCGATCTTGATATATCATGAAATTATCTTTGATGCTGTTATGAAAAAGACACCTCCGCCCCGTTGCTCCCCTTCAGGGGCGCAATTCCCCCTCTCTCCGGTGTTCTTGCTTACCGCTATCAGCAGTCACTGTCTCTCTGCATTCCCTACCAAGATTCACATGCGCCAAAACGCCTACTATCGCAACGTGAAGTGAACATTAGAAGATTTTTTGCCATGGTATTTTTGCACAATAAAGACCAACAGTAAAACAATCTGCTTGCAAGTTCGGCAACCTGCCTCCGCATGCAAAGGAGCGGACATGAGTGAACTGCAAGTTCACCACTGCGTGACACCAGAACAGTGAATCTGGCTGTTATGCAGTGTGAGTATCATAGCGGTAAATAAACTGTCACTGCAAGGAATAAATCAATTAATCGGAATTGAGCTGCTGACGTCAGGTTTTCCAGAAAATCCTGATTCTTAGTCCCACTTTCCATTGGAGGCAAATGCTTGTTTTCCCTTGTGAACGCCCATGTCTTTGACGTACCACGAGTTCAAATCTGTTTGCTTGAGTTCAGTGTGAAAGCGCACTATAGCGATCATTCTCTTCGCTTTTACATGTTTAGAAACAATGTTGACTTTAAACATAATTACGGAAATTATAGAAAACCCTTCTGAATTTTGTGTGTGCGCGAATAGCTGCAATAAATTTGTTTTAAGTCGATCTTAATAAATCATGAAATTACTTATGATACTGTTATGTAAGGACACCTGTACCTCCGTTGCCCCCGCTTTCAAAAGGCAAGGGCGGCAGTGGCCACGTCATCCACCCCCATTGCGGCGTCCCTGGTTTTCGCTGTGTTTGCCTTATTCTTGGCAAAAAATTAAACAACTGGCCCTTCGTCGATCTAACAGTTCTTCTCGTTTCACCACTGTTGAGGAGTTTTCTTGTTAATATGATAGATACTTTGTGACTTGCTAAAAACGCGAAGAGTCGTGCAACATTTGGAACTATTCATATTGAGATGCTTGTTGTACAAGGATACAAACACTCGTGGAAGCGAAGTGTAACTGTTAGATTTTAAATGATTGATGCGCTTCACCAAAGACGATCGTTTAGCCTGGGTCTGATTGCTTGAAAATAAGTTTCTTTGATGTTGCTGTAGATTTTCCGATCAGATAAAATTGATCATGCAAACATACGTGCCAACCTTTCAGATTCAGAACGTCTTTGCATTTACATGTATGCAATCTCACTTGAAGCCACTTTTACTTATTCGCCTGGTTGTAAGTCTATACACTGAGAGTTCACACCAGCCGGCCATCAGTCGCATCACTATAAAATAAAACTTGTGGTCTGAAATCAAAATATACGTTTCGGCAATAAAACTCCAAAAGGGCTCCGCCATTTCTATATTTAAAACCCCATAAGGCCCGCAGAAGCCACATTTGTGTCAGAGACATGTTTGGCCATAACTCGCCAGCCGCTAGAGTTGGAGAACTGTTTAAACCCTCTGAAAATGCGGAAAGTCTTGTAATTTCGATTAAAAAGAAGTTGGAAATTTTGGATTTGATTTTTTGTGTGACGTCATAATAGGGGTAGATTAAGGCATATTTGGCCATGGTCACCGGGCCCTGGGCCCCAACCTCAATGGCCAATTTTTGTTTTATTTAAACGAAACTAGGCGAAAATCCGCATCTCTAGAGCCGTTGATTGGCCATCTAGCGTTTATGATTCGAAAGTTATAGACAAAAAAAACATAAATTTTGCAAAAATCTAAAAATCTGGATTTTTGCTCAGTAAACGTAATTTCAGATTTATTGCTGTGGAAAGATTTCTTTCGATAGATGCTATAGTGTAATTGAAATGGCGTACACATGACTTGAACCTTGTGGTTTCGTGCTAACATGCACTGGAATATTGATCGTATACATTTATAGTAGTGTATGGTTGGTTCAACGATAACAGGGTCTGTTGCGGCGGCATGCTTACGTACTAAGAAGTGATTGCGTTGCAAAATACGCGTTTGCAATTTACAAAGACAACTTTTTTAATGTATTCCGTATATGCTTGTTTTTTCGATGAGTCGCGAAAACTACCAAGCGCTCCCAGATATAAAATTAAACCATTTTTTAATGCTTTGCGTAATTTTTGCGTTGTTGATAGACATTACTTTAATTTTGAAGAACATATGAGAGTATCAATATGCTCGAAAGTTTTCTGAAAAATGGGCAACATGATTAGTCAGCTGCAAACTCCATTTGCACTCATTCGGTTGTTCAAAATGTAAATCTGCGATTTGCCCTTGGAAAATATTTTCGACTCCGATATTACGTGTGAAATTATATTTTTTCAAGCTGGTGGCATCAAGTGAACAGTGGGTTTAGCAGAAATATGGCGGTCAATATCTGGTGGTCTCCTTTACATTCTGCAAGTTCCACAAAATTTTTATGTGACGATCAAGAAGCAGGCCTTAATCTTTCCGATCTCCACTTCAGCTTCGGAGAATGGGTGAGATACTTGTTGATCGAACTGGCAACTTTATCTAGTGGAAGAGTTGACTTTGTCACGATAAACAAGTTGGTTGTAGACGAACATACCGGAAGAAAGTTAATCACCAATGCCACTTTCGAATATCTTGATACAAACTCAGATGGCTTTGTCACTGTCGATGAATTGGATTCATTGTCATCAAGTGTTATTCATGCTGCTGTACAACACACGAAAATAGGTAAGTATTGATTTAGTTTAGATGATTTAGATGTACTTAGTGTCTACACAACCTTTCAATGCTTGATGCTCATCCTTGGAACATAAATCATGTCAACTATGCTCAATCATAAACCTATTGACGTCTAAAATAAACAAACAGAACTTTTCTGTATATTGAATTCGACAAAAGTGGTACATGGAGCTATCAAGGTTGTCAGTAACCGACAAACAGTTTGTTGGCGTTGGGGAATAAATATCAGCTTAGACTTTTTCAAAATACAAACACATTCACAGACAAATTTTGCATTGAAAGTCAATGACGGCATCAAGGAAATGTGCTTGATGAAAACTTGAAAAATTCACCGCAGATTGCAGAATGTAACCCGACTAATCAAACCTGTTATTGTTTGAACCAGAGGTTTCAAATTACGATGGCGTGACCCAATAAAGTTGCCATGGATTCGAGTGTAGCGCACAGTAAGAGATATTTTGGACAGAAAGTCTGCCCGCACCGAGCAGTTTGTGTCCCCTGTATCCACAGCACATAAGCGTTTGCTCTGCATATCGCTGACCGCAACCGGAACGCGACACAAGCTGAAGTGGAAGCGTTGCATATGACTCGGCAGTATGCTTTTGATTGTTTGATGTTGGTGCTAGTAGGTACATATTTTAAACTTGCAACCGTTTAATCATATTGTTCAAATATTTATTCTCTGAAAACAGTACGACGCACGGAAATAACAAACGAATTTTCTTCACAATTGCCCTTCCTTCAAGTGCTACAGTCGACTTTTTTTTTCTCTATGAACACATCCATAGGCCTATACCGGATTTTTGTGTAAAAATAGTATCTTTCTATAGACTGCTTAAAAATTATCAAAACACTAAAAACACTGCAACTGTAGACTGTCCTTGTGATTCAGATTGAAAGAACTCAACCATAACTGAAAATATCAAAAGGTACCACTTATGCCTTTTTGCAGGTGCTATCAATATAAATGGAAAATCCAGAGCACATATAACGGAATCAACAAGCTCAGGACAAAACCACAAAAGTGATGAGTTGTGATCTACTTTCTGAACAAAAAAAGTACGCACTTCGTCTTCCTACCAAATGTACCGAATGTCAAAGAAAGTCGCAGCACATTTGAACTTTCGAAATGGATAGTGAACTGTATTTTGGTGCTTTGTTGCCACAGTCCAAGCTGCTTCTACAGCAGCACTCTACCATCATGTCAACTGACTTAAAAGCAATAGTTGGGTTTTTATTGCAACTGTCTGACAAACCTACATGATAATTTCAACACAGCAATTCGTAACTCCGTGATTTCGTGAGAATCTCTGTTAGAAATGAATGAGAATTCTTTCAAAGCTTTTTTTGCAAAAATGGACGAATTTGAACGGCTTAAATGTGAGCCGTCCTTTGTCATTGCTAAGAATTTTAGTAGATTTCAAGATCAAAATCTGATGTACAGTTTTTCAAAAACTTTTTCTCAGAGTTTGAGCAATCTGAAAGCCACTGTTTCATGGGGTTATTGCAAAAAGTGAAATGCAATTTTGCGAGGCAATAAGGAGTGGATGATGCCCGAATTGTGAATACTTCTTCAAACACGCTTACTTTTGTGAATGTATGCCTTCCTATATTTGTTGGTTGATAACACATAGCAAATAATTACACGGACTTGTTTACAACCTCAATGACTTGTGGTTCTTGTGTAAGTATGCTTTGCTTTCTATTTGTACCTGCTTATAGCATGCACTAAGTTATTTTCAGGAGTTTCAGTGTTAAAAAATGGGCTTACTATATAATTTTAAAACCTTTTGATCTGACACACAGCCTAAGCCAGGGGCGGATTTACCATTAGGCTAAGAAGGCTTAAGCCTAGGGCCCCCGATTATAAGGAGCCCCAAAATTTTGGGAGTAAGGAGAATTTCCAACATTTTTGTAATTATAGTCGTAGTTTTGTTTTGTTCAACGCACGTTTTTTTACTATGCCGCTAACAACAGATATCTGTAGAACAGGGTCTCCAAACTTTTTTATCCGGGGGCCACATAAACTATTGCACAAAAGTACATGGGCCGAACATCTTACATATTGGGATTGTTTCGGGATATGTTACATTCTACCAAATCAAAGTTTTTCGTCAATTAATTTTTCAATTTTGATAAAAGTATACGCGGGCCGAATTTGGCCCACGGACCGCAGTTTGGAGGCCCTGGTGTAGAATAGATTGAAGTGAATGACGATGACCACTATCGTTTCATGTGGTTGAGAATTGGTTTTTGTTACGTATATGTGGAAAAAACACCTGAATCCATTTTTCAGATTACACGAGGCCGGTGAGGTACTTTCGTTCAGCCTGGGTCTATATCTTGTTGCTTTTTATGGGTAAGATACAGTATAAAGGCAAGACTAGCTCACACTGTTGCTACAGCTGCAACCACACGAACAACGACCTACCAGACATGAAGCGAGCGCTCTAACCACTAGGCCATACGTCCGGTCTCTTACAATAGTGAACCCGTAACGAGACTTAACTACCGAATATTTCTGAAATCGTCCCCCCCTAACCTTACTGGCTGGATCCGCCCCTGAACAGGAGTGTTGTCAGATAACCTCATCCCTGGCTTTTTCGTAGATTTCATTATGACTGTTTTCGTTCCAGGTATCGAGGGTATTCAGAATAAGGCAATGTGGTTATGAACTGGAAAAACTTGTTCAGTCAATGTAGCAAGTACCAGTCGTCGCAATCCTTCCAGAAGGGCCCCCAACTTAAAATAGCCTAGAACCCCGAAAATGAAAGTTCGCCTGTGGCCTAAGCAACTACTTGAAATTATTCTTGTCAAAGTTTTCTTTAATCTACGGCTTTGCTTCTAAGCCGTTGAATACCGTTTTTGTTTCCCCACAATATTTGGTTCGAATTAAGATGCATTTCCGCAATTTGCGCCAATAAATATTTTTAAAGGAAAGTGGCAGATTTCAAAAATATAGTTGGTACGTTTTCACAAGTGTTTCTTGTTAGTCTTACCACAACCTCTTTTGAGCCAAGCTGCCTGATTTAAGGTGGTAGCACCGAGAATGCTTAGATGGAACTCGATTTCTACTTTCGCATCGATCAGCTTTGAGAGTTTTTATATTAGACTTTATCTTGAGAATGTAGAACTGCAGCACCCGTCTCCGTTACTTGTCAGCACTAACTGTGTGTACAATTTCTTACTGCATGAAAGATGTTATTGTGTACTGCTGTGATAAATCGATCCACTTCGCAGCGCTCTTGCAGCTGAATTCTGCTTCGATCTGGCGGTTATACTGGATGTTTTTCTTACTAATAAATGGTTCTTTTTTGTTTGTGCTGATTGTTGAAATGATTCAAAAAAGACATTTCCGCTATTTATTCTTTGGCTGCAGATAAACCGTCAAAGCCCAAAAGAAAAATATAAGGGTAATTACCAAAAACTTTGACTGAATGACTTAAATTTGATTTTCAAAATAATTTTTTACGACTGTAAGCTGCGTATCATTGTTAATGAGGTTGTTATTCTGACAAAGAATCATCGATTTTTTCAAAAAAGGCACATAAGTGGGCCTTTGTCAAGATATCTTTAACTTGAGCATTTGTTCAAACCACATCTGCCTTTCCAGTCTGAACCATAACAGCAATTATTCCCCAAAAGCAGGAGTTCCAATTTATGAATTCAATCTTTTTTACTTTTTGTTTTAAAGTTGGTTTCCTATGCGTTACCTCTTTTGAAATTAATAACATTTAAAAAAACTGCAATTCTTCGCTTGATTCATCCCGAGGAATTGTCGACCTGACAAGCTATTTATAGTTAACTGAGAGCAAAGGAATTGCGCAGTTGTGAAAATCAGTGGATGGCTGAAAACACAGAACGGATTAAAGTTATCTACCCTCCAAATGTGTAGCTTTAAAATGAATGCACTCGCGAATGTTGAAGAGCACGTTTTATTACATGTCGGCTTTCGTTAAATATTTCCTTTTTTCGATTACGCGCATTGACCTGTTGCAATGTAGCCTGCAATCACCTTCAGTCCAGCAAAAGTTTCTTCCGCTGTCGGTTGAATAAGCCTGTTGACAAAGAAATGCGTGAGCCGAGACAATTAGCTGAAACCGCGTGAAAACTTTGTTGCTGACGTAGAAGTGGCAACAGTGTAGAAAGCAACGCCAAACATAACCTAATGCTCACTATTATAGCTCAAATGTAATAGAGGGAATCAAATGGTGAAGCAAAACGTTTAAAATAGTTCATGATAAAACTTTGCAAAAATGATCGAAATCGGCCTATGGTTTTAGTTGCATAGATTTTGGGAACTTTGGTAGTTTTGAGAAAGCCACTTTACTGGAGTGCTGAGTGTTTATCAGCTAAGCTCCTTGCACATATGTGTTAAAAACACGATTTGAATATGGCGTGCGAACAAGGTTTCAAAAGCATACGCAGTAATGCCTTATTTAGATAAATTTTTTCCACATCATTCCAACGAGACGTTATTCTACGTCTTTTTAAAATATCATTCTTCTTGCTGCCATTTCTGCGCATCACTGCTTCTTGACCACTCACCGTTCTGGAAGGGTGAAACCATACAAGCCGGTGTCTCTCAACTCTGCTGCAATTGAACACTTGATGCCAAGTTTCTCGTAAGTGTAATCAACCGAACTTCCCGATGCTTGGTCTACACACAGCAACAACACAATCAACAGCACCTGGCTTTCACAACAAAGCTATAGCATATCGTCCAACTAGATCGCTGCTTTCTCGGTTGGATTGGCCACAGATCTGCAAGAAGTGAACGTAACAGTATTTGTCATTGACTAATCCACGTTTTCCCCTTCATTGGTTGCATGTGCAATTGATTGCTCGCAGATATAAACTTCATTAGAACGAAATCTTAAGGACTTGTGGAGTTTTTTTTAAGGAAAGTGTTAGGAACCTAGTTTGGATCTGTAGGGCCCCGATTTCTCTGATTCTAGGGACCCGATGATAATTTTCTCTGATTCTAGGGACCCAATGATAATTTTCTCTGATTCTAGGAATCCGAATCGGGTCCCTAAAACGCCTTAAAAACAACCCTGGTCTTGTGCAAAGCTATATGAAAAGAAGCACTTTCGGTTTAAGGCAATTCAAAACTCTGACATTTCCACAAACAGTTTAAAGCGGTGATAAGGTTAACCTACCTCCCACTAATATAAATAAACAGGTTCAATAAATATTGCTCGCAGGTTTTCCTCATATTGGTAAAAGTAGCTGCAATTTGCTTTTCAAGCGTTTTTCAAAGTCAGTAGCCAAAAACCACATGCAGCTGCGTCACTTGCAATCTGTGTCTTTGGCTGATGCCCTCTTGCTCCAGCACTTAATCTAACACTTGCTTGAATACAGATCTATCTAAATGTTGTGCGACCTTCGCTAAATAAACTCTCACACGTCAGTTTAGTGGTTCTATGCTGGCAACCGCTTTACGATCAGGAGAGTTAGCATGATGAAGATTTGTTTTCGAATATCTGAAAAAATTGCTGGATCTTTAACTATGAAGATTTCATTTTTTAAGTTGATGGACGAAACCGCTCCAATTAAGTGATGTTGAGGTGGCAACCAACTCGAAATCGTGGAAGCTTACAAACTGTGCTAAGCGTGTTGGGGATGGTACTTGCTTGACTTAAGATTGCAACGAACTTTTTCGTTAGAAAGAAGGGTATTACAAAGACATAGATGTTTCACCCTCTACACAGAGTAAATGAAGATTTCAGTTAGCAGTTCACCTTGTTCGAACGGGCGCCAAATCCTTTTATGAAAAATATTTTATAAGTCATTAGTCGATGACTCCATTATAGAGATGTCAAGGGCTCACATTTTTATGACTTGGACGAACCCATACCCATCACAACAAGCCCGAAACCCGACCCGGACCCGTATCCGTAACCCTACCTAAATTTTAGCCTGTACCCGCCCGACCCCTAAAATGGCAGTGTGTCTATTTTTCCTCATGAGGCAAAAGCACTGCTGGAGCTATTTTGCTTTTAGCCGAACACGATGTTCAAAGTGGTGACATGACAAGTTCAGAACGCATGATCTGCTTGGTTGACCGTGACATCTGTAATGGCTCAGTCAGATGGATGAGTGTTGTCATGGTTTCTGTGCTGACAAAGCTGTTAGCAGCTTCTTGTCTGCGTTGTGTTAACTGCAGGGTAAGCCCTAACCCCTTGTCTCTTTGCGTGTCGTCATGTGACCATTGCAACCAGTCGTGTTCAACTAAAGGTAGAAGAGCCTCAGTACAGCTTTTGTCTGAGGCAAAACAGACACTACCTAAAAAGAACAGTTTAGATGAAAAGTGTACTATCAGCATCAAACATTTACATGAAACACATGCGTTTAGTGATTCAAAACATTCAAACATCACTAGACATCCAACTCGGGCAAAAACTAAGGAAAAATCAAGCTTTCATACTACGGGAAACTTGAAACCAAATTTAGTAACCATTTCAAATACCCTTACACCATAACAGTAAGTCTAATAAATGAGGTAACTAAAGTTTCCTGCAGTTTAATTTTTGTATCTTTACTTTGCGTAAACGTGAGTGTTATATGTAGCTTTTGCGAGCAGTACTCACAGATTACTTGAGAGATTGTTCCAGTCTGATATGCCTTTCCATGAACTGATGCGATTGCTTCAACGCTGTCGGTTCCAAGTTGGCTCTGAAAATACGAAATAACCACATAATTGCCCATAGGCATATCCAGGGAGACCCAAAGGGGCCATGACCTCCCCAATTTGTTAGTATATTTTATCGGGGGTACGGTACGCCAGATTTGAAAAATTTTACCTTTGGTATAAATGCAACAGATATGGAGTGTGGCAAAAATTAACACTGAGATAGCAGCTTTGCTATGATTTCTACACGAAGTCTGTTCAAAAACTTTAATGCAGTGACTTCACTTCAGGTACACACATGAAAGTCTGCCTTGCGGCTTTGCGTAGCAGAAGACATCGGTCAACACAGCGTAAAACCCAGTCTAACAAGTTATTATGCACTTGACTTAGTTGAGCACGAGAGGCATTATCCTTGCTAAAGGACACCCGGTTGTAATGCCAGTCCGTTCAATTTGCTATGTCTTGCGGTATGTCAGCCGGGTCACCCCTTCGAAAATAGCTTATGTAAATTTTCCTAGTTTTTGTAGTGAACATTAAACTCTGCTTAACCTCTTCGATTGAGTTTGAAGTATTAGTCATGTAGCTTTGTCAACATCCCTTTGTCGGTAATCATTAGTCTTATGACAAGCGTCAAAAATAAACAAGTTGTTTCTGACAGACTACAGTAAACAGTAAACTGTAAGAGCAAAATACTTTCTGATGATAACAGATGGGTTAACGCATCTACTTTATATGTTGGATATAACAAATCATTTAGCTGATCTTGTGAGCAGACTACGACCAAGTTGCTTGGAAAAGCTAAGCAATTTTGCAGCGTTTGAAAATGTAACGAACGGAAATTCTTCCATTATTTCTCCATTGCTTTGATGTTAATTTTGCTCTTCGCATAATTTGCTCCTCTTAAAATAGTTGTGCTGTTTCGCAGTCACCTTTGGAATGAATCCAAAGTCAGTGGAAAAATAGATTTACCTCACTTACCCAACTGAGGACATGAAATGTAGGGGATCATCGTCATGTAAATTGGATATAAAGACAAGCGTTACTTAGAGGTTTTTGTCTCATTTAAGGTAAATTAAAAAAAGCTAAACTGACATAAAGTTTCTATCCAGTTCTATCTGAGCAGAAATGAATAACACTGTTTCTTTTTTATTCCTCCACCTAGTCCGAGTCACTGATGACGGTGTAGATTTCGATTAGCAAGCACTGTTTGTAAGTGCTGCGCTCCCGAAACAGTGTTTCCTTAAGATGAGGTTATATCCGCAAGCTGACCACTGCCAGCAGGTCACAATAAGTAAAATGTCATAATCCAATAACTAGCAACGATACAACCTGGCAAGTGAGGACGAACTTCTAAAGATTAATTAATGACCTTTTCTTGTTCCAATTTTTTTTCTTCTCTCATTTATCGCTCTTTCCTCCCGCTGTGTGTTTTAACTTATTGCCACTGGTTGGTCTTGTCTTATCACACCTAGTGTCTTTTGCTGCTTGTTTGTGCTTCCTCTAAATGCTTATTTACAGTACGGTACTGTAGCTCAACATGTTTTTCAAGCAACCTTTGTCTTTGTTTCGTAATAATCACTGCTTTGCGTATTTCCACTCGTTTTTACTTTTAATTTGCTTGGACTGAAGATGCCGCATGGCGAAATCGATTTCCATTAAATAACATCAATGCGTGCTGATTTTTGTTACTTGTGCAGTGTGCACAGACAGTGCTTAATGACCTTTTCCTAAGGTTTATTATTTCAAGAATTTCTTGCGATCCCAGTTTTTGTGATGTTGGAATCCAAATTGAAATTAGCTTGTGTGTCACAAGAAGTTCATCGTTTTTTCCATTGAGATTTTGAATTGGATTTGATCCTGGCTTGCGGTACTACATATTCGTAATCACGGCGTCATAATAAAAATGCTATTTTTGAAAGAAAAATATTCAACAAAGTAAGGTCAAGTGTATGTTTTCAGCAAGTAAACTACAATGAATCCAACGTTGCTACAACATTAACTGTACATCAAGCCAAAGCAACTTAAGTACAGCCTGCGCACAAGTGACAGAAATCAGCACGCATAGATGTTATTTAATGGAAATCGATTTCGCCATACGGCATCTTCAGTCCAAGTAAATTAAAGGTAAA
>JGI24159J19872_10003327_pt1 | contig 19935 bp, 11 predicted proteins | sample Ectturendosymbi4_FD_19872 | JGI IMG/M metagenome (IMG submission 19872) | reverse complement strand
TTCACTAGCTGGGTCAATCCTGAGCAGGAATCACGGCCTTGCCACGTTTGTCCATGAGCGGTTGGAATGGTCACTGGTCGATCAGTCTCCAGAGCGATCAGCGACTGAATGGTTGTGCGTAGACGTCCCAGGATGATATAAATTCATTAACGTCTACAAGCCTCCACGCTCGCAACTCACACCTACGGCCATCCCGACGTCCCCTCACCCCAGTCTGTATGTTGGCGACTTCAATTGCCAAAATGTCAACTGGGATTACAGGACAACATCTCTTGTCGGTGACAGCCTGGACTCCTGGGCGACAGCCAACAATCGTGGACGGCTTTACGACCCAAGGGAGTAGCCAATTTCTCTTAGCCAATTTCTCTTATCACGTCAATTTTCTCTTATACCCAGGTGAATCCGTTGAGAGACTGCCACCTTCGGACACAGCAAAGATCGAGAAGGCATACCAAGAATTTTGCGGCTAAATGTATCCCACGTGGCCTTCGCAAGAACGTGCCATGTTGGGACGAAGAATGCAAGACCCTTTATTGCTCCTTCCTCCGAGCCCCAGTGGAAACTGACTCTGATAGGGCCGCTTCGTTCCTGCTTTCGCGGCTCGGGCAGAAGTGGCAGGAGCAATGGAAAGAAGCTGCTAATTCCATCGACCTCTCGCACTCCAGTCGCAAGGCGTTGAACACCATCAATAAACTTACTGGCAGGTCTGGACGCTCCTCTCGTCTGTGCCCCGTCTCAGCAAGTACCATCGCCTCACAACTCGTGAAGAACAGGTCACACAAGAATGGGAGCAGCGAGCCCACCAGGTTCATCAACAAGCACCTGTCCGACCGATGGAAGTCCCAACATCTGAGGGAAACAGTGTCTCTGCCTCTTTCAGGCCAGAGGAGCTTGCTGCCGCCCTCAGGCACCTGAAGCCCGGGAAGTNTCCGGGATTGGACTCCATCTTCCCGGAGTTTATACTCCAAGCCGGGTCGGCTCTCAAATATTGGTTCTGCGATTTCCTCACTTCCTGCATGCACCAACTCAAAATCACCAGGATATGGAGAAGAGCACTAATAATTGCGATCCATAAGCCGAAAAAGCCATAGAGGGACCCAAGGAGCTATCGCCCCAGATCCTTGCTGTGTGTCACGTACAAGCTCCACAAGAGACTCATCTACGCTCGTGTCGAACCAACCATCGACCATTATTCCCGCAAGAACATGCGAGCTTTCGACACGGGTGGTCGACCGTAGAGCAGGTCACCCTGCTGACACAGGACATCAAAGATAGCTTTTCGGCTAAGAAAAAGGCTGTAGCTGTGTTGTCGATCTCACAGCAGTCTACGACAGAACCGTCGCCAGAAAGGTTTCAATAGGGGGGCTTTGCGTTTCTGCAGGGGGGCTTTGGGTTTTTGCCGGGGGGCTTGACACTAAAAATTGACAAAACCTCAAGTGCTTTATAGTGTTTCGTGTTTCAATTTGGAGGGACTTGACGCTTTGTTTGGGGGGGCTAAGACCCCAAAAAAACCCGTGGCGACGGGGCTGGTCTACGACACTGCTGTATTGCATCGCGGCCTCACCTGCAAGCTGCTACGATTGCTACCTGACAGGCACATGATCCGCATGATCATGGAGCTGGTTGGTAATCGCGGTGATTTGAAAAAGCTGGCTCAGACGACGATCAGTCACTGTATCGATTTCCTTGTTCCGCTTTCGGTCACTCGTGAATACCAACCCAAGGTACTTCAACGTTTCGAGTTGCTGCAGTGTATTGTCGTTTACTGACAGCGTGCACTGACTTGGGTTTTTGGAGAGACATAATACCTCGAGCTTTTAAGTGATATATTTTGTTCCTGCTTGGTCGTATGCAGCAGAAAACTGATGAAGTGCATGTTGAGAACCCTGCTTCATGAGATGTGATGTAAGCAGTAGCACATCATCCGCAAAAAAGCAAACGGTTGATTCTGAAGCTTCCAACAGTGACAATCTTGTCAACTCAGATGTGACTGCCTTGCTAATTCATTACAGAATATAAAGAGTGGTGACATCCATGTCGGAGTCCAGCAACCACAATGAACAGTCGTGATTTAACTCCGCCGACCAAGGGCAAAAACGTCTGAGCAGGAACACAGTGACTTGACAGTCAGTAACAGGCAGCCGTTAACACGGTTCTCTCGCAGTAATCCCCAAATGCTTTTCCCTAGGAACATCTCTTGAGGTGTCGACCTCACTGGCATACTCACTAGATTACTCGAAAATTTTCTGAAGAGTGAATATTTGGTCTGTGCTGCTACGGCCAAGACGAAATCCGCAATGGGCATCCACGTTCTTTGGCTGATGAACGTAACCGTGTATGCTGACATACATCTAATGTTAATATCAAACGTCTACCGTTTGTTTTGCATTACTTTCACCCTGCAGGGAATCCAGTGTAAAAAAATCGGTTGATGACATGTATGTTGTTAGCGATAGGTCTGCAGTAAAGGAACACTGAATATAGGTCTACAGCAGAGGCGCTCAAACGTTTTGGCTCGTGGGCCACATTTGTCTTTCAGAAACCCTTCGCGGGCCACAAGAATTAATATTCTCAATAAAAATTATCTAAAAAAAGTACCTTAAATGATTAAAGTGTTAAGTTTTCTTTCAAATGAAAATTGCTTCGCGGGCCACTCCAGAGGGTCTTGCGGGCCACATGTGGCCCGCGGGTCACGGTTTGGGCACCACAGGTCTACAGTAAAGGAACACTGAATGCTGTGACAGCGTAAACCTTTTTGTTGCAAAGCGACACTATGAACATAAATCAGTAGCCGTAATACAAGCACAGATCAATGCGAAAACGCATTGAAACATTTATTACAATAGCCTGAGGGTGAGCGTGCAGTTTCAACAACTGCAACCAAGACAACAATCTCCACAAACCATGAGGTTTGTTGCTATGTTTTGAATGTATGCACGTAGTTGAAGCAATTTATTGGCAACCAGTACATTACGTTTATCGCCTATTTTTGCAGTCTGCTTCGCTGAACTTCAGGTGACCCACTTAAATATCGTGAATTTTATATCTGAAAGCACAGGGATATCTGAAAGTACAACTCCCGTTTTATATCTGAAAGCACAGGGCCCCCCATAAGGCTTGTTACAGACGAGTCACCTAATCTGACATTAAAAGTTGAGTTCTATATGTTTCAAGGAGGTTTTGATGAAACTTTGCACATTTCAGCTGCAGCTAATGCTTAAAACCCGTCTGGAGCTTTTTTGTTCTACTGGAACTAAACCAAAACCCTGGCCTAGCGAATGTATCATAACCTACGCTGCAAACAACTGCTTTGTGTTGTGCCGTTCTCCAAGTTAGGAGAAAAAGAAAGTGAAGGAGGCACCAGTTGTTTCTCTGCTCGCAAACAAAGGATTTCGCACTCACTTTGTTTCTCGGCGTCGTCGGCGGTAGCTCGTCACCCTCCAGTAACTCGGTTTGCGGTTCATTGGTTTCTTCGATGGTAACATTTCCTTCCTGTTCATGAAAATGACCAGACCAGAGTAGAAACAACACGCAATATTTAACAGCAAGGTGTGAAAATGAAGCAGCTTCAGGGGCGGAGCTAGGGGGGTGTCACTGCCCCCCAAAAAATTTGCCTGGCCCCCCCAAAATTTTTCGCGCGACGTCAGGCGGAGTAGGTCTCTTTCTGAAAGTCCTACCCAGACCATTGACAGCTCCCCTTGTTGCAAAACTGGCCCCTCCAGTGGCCCCCCTCAAATGAAAATGTCTGGCTCCGCCCCTGAGCAGCTTCATTATCAAAACGCAGAAAGCCACGCCTACTTTTGCGCGACTGGATTTAACAAGGGACAAAGACCGAAGCCAAGGCTGCCGCGGCACGCGAGGTTGTTTGAAGTGGCCCGCGATGCAATAAGTCCGGAAGCAGACTTCTCAAATTTTTTGGTACTTTTTTGTACGCTGAAGTATATTTGCCATCAAAACACACCAAAATTATGTCTGTTGTTTCTGTTATGGGCCTACTACCCAAAAACTTGCATAACAAACGTTTCGAAAATATGTCAATTTTTTAGATTTGGTTTACATCCACACAAGTTGGCAACACTGCGTGCAACTATAGGACTCATTATCACGTCGTGTTATCGCCTAAAACTTATCAAAATCAAGGGATTTGTTGCGTCACCAAAAAGTTTGTGGCCCGCAATAAATTTCCTCATGTGAAAGGGGTCGCAACACTAAAGGTTGGGCAGGCCTGACCCAAGCGATCAATTCGAAGCCTCTGTGAATGTTTGCACGTGATGTTGCTGATATAAATTAAGTTCGAAATAAGCGAAAATGGAATAATTTGACCAGGTATAAATTCAAACAATTGAAAGGGACACAAACAAAAACAGAAAAAATTGTCAAATACTATGAAATTTCTATAGAGGTTGCTTCTTCTTCAAAACATGCTAATGTGCTGCTGCATCACAGACCAAGGTTTCAACCACTGCATTATGTGCGGAGAGGGTTAGGACATTTGCGTAAATAGCTGTTTACCTTCAGGAAACGTTTATCACTTCATTAAATAGGCTGACGTACATAACCTCTTTAAATGCCCTTTCGGTCAGGGGCACCGCAACAACCGTGAGGCGGGGACGGCAGTAAAAGAGCTGAGGGCAATGGAAACTCACAAAAAACAAAAAAAATGTCACCAATTACGTTGTTTCTGCTCAGCAGCAAAATTGACCTCAAATATAAAAGTATAAATTATATAAGCAATGCTCAATTTCCTGGGCGCGCGAATGGCTGCAATCAGTTTGTTTCAATTCGATCTCGATTAACCATGAAATTACCTACGATACTGTTACGAAAAGGCACTTTCGCCCCCGCTCCCCCCCTTTTTACAGACGGGAGGCAATGCCCCGTCATGCACCCATTCTCCGGCGTCTCTGCTATGGGCTGTACCAAACGCACATGCATATGTCGCAACTTCACAGGAAAGATTTTCGTCCCTTAAAGCACCTGATGTTTTGTTTCTGCTTCTTTACACTCATTATAAGATGATGAAACAGCACAGAAACATCACCTGAAATGTACCAACTGGGTCGGCCCCGCCATCATTAAAATATGTTGTCTTTGTGTTGAAAATACTTCAGTACCACCCACACACGCCTCACAACATTTTGGTTGCCTCACAGACACAGTAAACAGGCATATTTACACAGGGTTGGCATTTTATCCAGGAAAATTAACATTTTTTGATTTCTCGTTAAAATGACAAGCGGCAATTCAGAGTAATAAAAATGCAACAGTTTCCGACCTGTATCAAGTTTTCAGTCGAATGATCTTTTTCAGCCTTGGGAATGAATTCTGTTTTTGGTCTCTGAAAAAAAAACGCGCATTTTCGGAATTCTTTTCCATCTCCGGGTTTCATTCGCACATGTGACGTCACGAGAACGGTACAAAGCTCCCAACCCGACTTGCCGTATTTTTCTGCTTCGGCTTCAAGATTTTCTTGAACGTTCTGAAAACAAAACAAAAAAACGAAACATTAACAGAGTTTGAAGGTTGGCTGCCATAGCAAAATTAGAAGGTTAAAAAAAATGAACAAAACACGTCTTGTTTCGTAGATTGAGTTCTCGAGAAATCAGACTAAACTCAGGTTTCAATGCTTGAAAACAGGTTCTGTCCATGATCGAGGTATTGCCCTGAATTTGCGTTTGTTTCTTTATCCGATCTGATGTGGCCTTCTACAAACTGCTGACAATCAAATGTCGCCGAGGGAAAGTATCAGCGACTATTTTAAGACACCACAGCTAAATTTGAAAGAACGCAACTAAACCACAATGAGTTGCTGCAGAGAGAAACCCACGCCACGAATGGTACATGAGCAAGACGCAAGCGTGGAAAATAAGCTTCGGGAGTTAGGAAACTACAACACGTGGAACTTATTCGTGACATTGTAATGGCTGTACACCGCCTCTCATGTTGAGCGTCGGCTGTCATTACGGCACAACACTGTTTCAGCGTAGCGTATGCGCGTCTCACAACTGTAATATTTTGTGTGCGTGCGCGTGGTAACGTGACGTTTTTTTATCCAACACCTGGTGTTCGTTGCCGAAATCCTGTCAAGTGCTACTAGTTTGACTTCTGTGGGCCAAATTTGTAAGGCCTTTGCTGAACTCCTTTAACTCCTTTGGATTTTTTTATTTTTGAGAAAGACAAATTAATTGGCCATTTTTGATATTTTTGACCACTTCAATTTTTATATTGTTTGAGCAGATTTAAAGGTAATTTCTACAGATTTCTGGACACTGTTTTTGGACACAGAATGATCATCTTTATTGGAAACTCTGCACTACAATATTATAATTTTTAGTTTTGTTGTTTCATGGTTTTAGTTTTGCTGTTTCTGGTTACTCCAAAGCAAGACCAAAATTTGAGAGGTTTATCAATCAATGCAATTCAGTGATCTTCATTCTTTATGTGACCTTCGTTCTTTATATCTGTAGACACGATCTTTTCAAAGCGCTGTGCAGCCTGTATGGGTGTTTAAAAGGTGTTGTATATTTCTCTTGTATTTGACTTTTTTGGTGCTCTCTGACTTTCTTTACGGTTGATGTGGCTTTTTTTACTTATGACAACTTTGATCCGGTCCTTCTCGCTTTTCTGCTCTGCGACGTTAGCCACTCGGATGCGGTGTGTATCACGAACTTTTCCCGTTACCGCGTGCTGTTCGAATAAAACAGACGGAGGAACAAAAAAAGGCAATTGGTTCGTAGATAGACTACTCTGCAAAACATAAATGGTTTCCAACCGGGAATAAAATATATAAACAAGGTAATCCTTAGAACATCATGGTAAGTTGTTTTTATCCTAATGATGCATTATCAGAATTTCAAGCAGGATGCTGTATAAAACTGCAAGAGCTTTATATTTCCTCGACTGCTTCTTTACTAGAGGCACCAGTTCACTCAAGTCTGAACAGCTGAAGCCAAATTTAGTTCTGCTGTGCAGGGCCGGCCTTAAAGCCGATGCAGCTGCATTGGGCCCCGCGCCTCTAGGGCCCCGAGCCATGGTGTTTGGGTAGATTGTTCATTTTTGCCAGATACACCTTGCGCTTGAGAATGAAGTAGAAACGTCACACAAATTTCATTGTTAACAAAGAACGCTCTCGTCAGAACTAGCGAATTTCCTCTCGAACGTTAGCAAAGGTGCTCAATTCTCGTGTATGCTTTACTGTATATCTGCGCTCTACCACGATCGTAACACGGTTGACTGAACACGATGACGTCATAAATCACTGCTCGGAGGAGCCCCGCGCCCAGGTCTTGCATTGGGTCCCGCGCCTGCTAGGGCCGGCCCTGCAGCTGCGTTTATACCGCGTCTTGTGCTCCTTTCGGAGCGTAACGAGTGATCTGCTTGAGCCGTGGACCACGCGGCTACTTTCGCAGTGAATGCTGCACTGGTGGTGAGTCAGTGGCAGCACAGCGCGTTAACGATGTCCTTGCACCAACCCATCAATATCGAGCACGAGGCTGGCCAAGCCGCAAGTACTGTTTTTCCAAGTCTTCGGTATGACCTGACCGGGAGTCGAACCCAGCCTTGCCAGGTTTGGTTGCACGCAAAAAAAAACACCTGTACAACTTAGCTGGCTGATACCAAACTAAGAACTTCTGAACCCAAAGGAAAAATGGAGAACAGTTCGGGAAGTTCGAGGTAGATAGAAAGTGTCAATGTTTGAAAAGTGAAACGGGACCAAAGTTAGGCAAAACAAAAACAAACCAACGTTTTTTTTCAAAATTTCATGAACAGCTTTCAGCGCATGCGCATTTGCTTCCTCTCACCACATTCACAAGTTACATTCTTACGTCATCAATCGGAGCCCAAACTTCTCGAACAAGTGCGTCGTAAGCTTTAGGGGATTTCCCGCCATCATCCTCGTCGTCGTTGTCGTCGTCGTCAGGAGTCACAGGTTTTTCAAGAAAAACTAAAGTCACGACTTGGAAATTGCGTTTTTTCAACTTCTTGGCTTTTTGGGGTGTAGACTCTGCAATTGCGCAATTCTTGTGATCGAAAGTAGACGAAAAATAAAAAGTACAACCACCAACAGTACTAAACAATTAACCAATTAACTTTACAAACATAATCAATGCATTGTGTGATAGCGGTAGATTGTTTGAGGACGTTGTAACGTCTTTGAACACTCAATGTTCCAGACGAAGGTCACGAGCTCGTGACGTAGTTACGAAGGTAGCCCCTCAAAGAAACATTGTTTCAAAAAGTCTCAAAATTAGAAATGTTGAAACACCTTAGTTTAGGGTCTTTCCGAACGCATGATTGCATCAATCAATAAATGCTCAACACCACATTTAGAGCTTTGTTGACTAACAGCGAACTAGTTCAATCTTCAGGCCATTTGCAGTGCGTGGCATGAGAATAAGCAATGCCCAACGTGCAGTGCAGAAACGCACGCAAATAGGTGCATGGCAAGGCTAACACATATAAAAAATATCTTTAGAAACTTTTTTCGATATTCTTGCTGTGGTTACTACAGGTCTACAAACAGCTCAATTTACAGCTTCTACAGTACTTCTAACTTCAACCTCCAACGGCTTAAATCGAATCAGAAGCGTTTGAAGTCAGAAGTAAATTTTGTAAATACCGACGGCAGTCGTGTATTTCAAGAAAAACATTTCTATTTGTGTATTTTTTCCGGATGGAATAACACTCCGACAACAGAGTCATCGTTACAAAAAATGAACGATTTCAGCTTTGGAAACGGAGTTCCAAGACCAACTAAAAACCAAGCTTTGCCTCCAGTTGCTTGCCCCAGATCAAGCAGAAGCTGCCGAAAGTTTGCTGACAATTCAGGAATTTGACAAGGAAACAATTCGAGGTTCCATCTGAATTATAGCAAAAGTGACAATTTAGAAAATAACCAGTTTTTTCTTCCCCGACCGCACGACATTAAAAAACTGTCAAGAAGTGGTTCCAATCAAACTTCTCTGACATGGTTGCACAGGAGCAACACAACCTAAATAAAGCATTGAGGTTCACGACCTCTTGGAGCTGAAATAATGTTTTCCAAGGCAGCAGATATTAAGGGACTAAAATGTTTTGAGTAAAAGTTAAATACCATGGATGTTTTTTACCAACTGGGTGGCTGAACTCCTCCCATGACAGAGGATATGTTAGTCGAATGAGTGCACGGGATCAGTACATTCACGACCACTCAGCAACGATTTAACCAACAAAAGGTACTGAATAATTGACAGTATATTTGAAAGTTAAAGGAACGCTTTGCAACAGTAGTGTCTAAAAATGCTTCTCGCACAAACTGATTCAAGCGCGCAACACACGCAGCGATGCGGAGCCAGCACTCGTGCAAAACAGTTTTGTCACTTTCAAATTCTTAACTACCGAGTACTGGACTTCGGGAGCAACGGTTACAGCAATGCATTGCAAGCGACACTTAAAAGATGTCACATTCATGATTTGTACGCGTCATTTTGCACCCCATGAACGCACAAAACGATCAAGAGTTCAGTTTTTGAAAAATTGCTACTCAGACTACAGTAAGGTCTTGCGTCGGTTGCCATTGCTCTCTCGAGCAAAGCGAATGCTAATATGCTTGATAGTTATTTTCATTGATAGTTATTTTCATCAATACCTTGACATGTCATTGCCATTGCGAAATAAAGCCCAGCATGTCACAGGCTTGTAGCCAGGATTTAAGGTTTAGGGGGCACAAAACATTTTTAGGGGGGAAAGAGTTTTGTTTTCGTTATGTGTTTTAATAAAAAAATTTCTGGGCACAACAAAATTTTTGGGGGGAACAAACAAAATTTGGGGGGCATTGCCCCGAATGCCCCCCCGTGGCTACGGGCCTGGCATGCCAGAACGCTCACCTGCATCGGGACGGCTCAGCTCGCCGATGTTGACGACTTCAGTGATTCGAGAACTTTCTTCCGGCAAGTCGAGCCAGTTCTCTGACCACGTGATGTTTGTGTCTCGCGACGGTTTTACTTTTTGCTTCTTTTTCACTTTTATCTTTTGTTCTGAAAAGCAACGTTCACTGTGAACCTATGAAACTCCGGCCACGAGACCCACGTGTTTCGCTCGCTACTTCATTGCATGAGGTGGATCACATCGAATTTAGCAACACCTCTTCTTGAATGCACTTTTGATAAGTCCATGAAACATGATCTGTGTCTTGCAACAAAAGCAATCTTTCCTGGCCTGCCTCAACGTGTGATCGTTATGCCCGCGTTTGTGCCAAACGAAGTAGGACGCACTGCCTACATTATTCATGACTCGACACAGCCAGCAACCATTTGCGACCTGTTAAAAAAGCAAATTCCAATGCAAGGCTGCTACCCTTTCCCGGTCCGCTCGTATTTAACCCAAGAACAGTAATTCTTGCAAACAGGGCATGGAGTTACCTATGATTCGTAAGATACGTTTTGAACGTGTCTTTTACACGTTCAGCTTTTGGCAAGCATCCGTGTTTTGCACTGGATCATCATGTCGCAAATCCAAGGCAAAATCGCTAAGAGGCGGGAAAACATTTTCAGTACAATTGAACAAGACCTTTCCTGAGCCATGAAAGGTACACTGTAATGTTAGGACAGCTGCTTGACGCTCAAGCTTTTTACGATTGGTTTCCAGCCTGCGTCCGATTTTTGGGCAGGCACTTACCTGTGCAATTCATATTCACGCACTTGACATCGTACAAGAATCTCTGACGAGCACCATCAACGTTGTGACGTAAAAAAATCATTCTTAATCTCAGTGCAGCGTTCCGCTGTGGCGCGTGTCCTTCATCAGCGCCGTCTGTTGCGTCATCACTTCTAGCTTCGCCATTGGCCAACCCGTTTTTCTTAACTTCATCAGCCTCAACCTTCATAACAGAAAGAAGTCTTCCACCTTCCGAAGCTTCATTGGATAACTGGATAAAAAACAAGAAAACATAACAAGTTCCAACAGATACATGATTTTACGGAGTACCGCCTGATTTCTACTACAAATTCTACTGTATGTTAGCAGCATCCTGTTTTTTTCGATGAGACTCTTCGGTCATTTATCCTGTAGTAGTATCCATAGACGTACCAAGAGAGGGCCAAAGGGGTCATGCCCCCCCCAAAGTTTTAGAACATAGTCATTTTGTGCTTTGATAGATGTTTTTTTCCACACAAAATAGTGTTATTCGAGTAAAATCAAACATTTTGGCCCCCCCAAAATTCCCCCCCAATTTTCGGGCTGGCTGCGCCACTGGTAGTATTAAAACGCGCCACAATAATATTCACTAGTCCATATTTTCGGACAATATGACCGATTTGACTTCTTTTTTTCGGACATTGGAAAGAAATTCAGTCTATGACCGAAAAAAGCAAGATATGAATGATAGAGTAGTTTGTTTTGTACAAGAAACAAGACTAAAGCTAGTTAAACAGTATTGCCACAGCTGTTTTCCACTAGTTGCTACAAGCATACGGTCATGATCGTAGACGCTCAGCACGCACCAAGGAACGAGCACTGACTCAGGGCAATTACCATTTCCTGCAGTTTTTGCAGGTATTCGCCAGACTCTATCTTCGACACATCTTGGACGAAGTCTTTCACGCTGAACACCCATTTGTGCTGGATATCCATCCTGCAAAAGTACAGTTATGCATCACGTCAGTGCGTAAACACACCAGAATCCCATATTTGTACAGGTATTAAACTGCATTGTACGTTTTCAGGCGATGTGACGCATTACCGTTACTCAACCGAAACCGAACAGACTTCGATGTCCTGACAAAAAATTCGACAACCGTGGAGTCAAAACCTCAAAATAGTGATAACTTCCACACTTTGCCATCATGCTACGTTTACTCCCAGGCAGCGGAACAACCAGACTGCAAATTTCACCCCGATCTAGCTCGGTAGCCTATTTGAGAGTTGCGACTAATTTTTCAACCGAGGTTGAAAATCGATGCGAATGCCGTGATGTGTTCATTCCAGCGCTCGAAGGAAGAGCTGCAAACTCTATTTTCATGAAAAAAAAAACACATCTTGGGTCTCAAATGACAAACGTTTGGCATTAAAAGATGTCCTGTGCAGTTGATCAAGAAATCACTATATAAAAGCCAACTATCGCCCCGCCACAGCACCCAGCATGCATCGATAAGAGCAATCATGAAATATTTACGCAATTCACATGAAGAATTTTAACAGTTTAAGTTGGATTGCTACAGCTCGCGAAATGCGTAGCCAAACATGTTTCCATAAATGACTGGCTAGACGGCGAGTATGTCACTCAAACTAGCAGCGCATTACAGCAAGCACACTGCATGCCGCCCACATCAATTAATCAATCCACTGACGGTCTACAACAAATATAAAAACAGCGGTTTTAAGCTTCTCGACAGTCACAGCGACTTGCAGTTCTATTTTTAAGCATTCGCTCGCATTGTTCGCACGACAATGAGAGCCGCGCTCCCAACACTGCTGCCTGAAGCGAAGCGGCAAACCCCAGGCATGAGCGATGCTTGGCTTCAATTCCTAACAGGGAAGTGGTTGACAGGTTCTCGTTGTCAAGAAGCATGCACCGCTGGTGATGAGTTTGTTTTTGTCACAAAAACATCGGCGAACATATTTTTAGAGGTTTGTTGCAGTCCGATTTGCAGAGGAACTGCCAGATGGCTTCGTACCTGTGAACGCCCGGACCCTTCAAAATGTTTAGACAATGATTATTGTGTGCAAATGAAAAGCATGTTTGGATGTTTCTCGATGGCCCAAAATCATTGACAGGAAGTCTGTGGCGGACGATATTTTTTTAGCAATTGTGGTACGAAAACCGATGAACTTTTTTGCTCTTCGCGTCGTAAAACACACCCGAGGTTATCCGGCGTTTTCGTTAATTACATGAATATAGATACTGCCTGTGTTACACCAGGGCACTTCATCACCAACGCCAAAATGTCGACATTGGCTGCGCTTTTGTCGAAAATGACCTTGACACGTCTGCTCGTATTTCGCATCGACCTTCGAAACTTGGAAGTCCTGCATAGTCGTGATATGTACAATGCGAAAGCCGTTCCTTTTGGTTTCATATGATTTCGCTCGAATCACAGCCTTAGCTGTTCCTCATATGCTGGACGCACATTTCAAACACAGACACAGGGAAGTGCTTCAACCCCTGATTAGTACCAGCCGATTCCGATTAAAGGCCTTCTTGGCCGTTAGGAGAATGGCCAAGGGTTCAACGACCACTGACACGCATTGTGTCAACGATTTGAAATCACCTTCTGGGCTTTGACATTAAACAGCAAGTGAAGGCTGGTGATTTGTATTCGACTTGTTGCCGTCGCTATCAGGTGGGATATGCTATCCTACCTACAGTGATTCCGGGTAACAGGGTCAGTGAGACATAATAGCTTTTAACGCTGCCAAGTTATTGCAGATACTTAAACAACAAATAATCGCTGCATAGATTACCATGCTCGCATAAATATAAACTATAAATATTCCCATTTCAAATAACACACTAGGGCTTATTTTCAGATTAAGTTCTTATTTTTCAGAGAACGTCTACTAATTCGTCATGGCTCACTATCTCAACCAGGGTTTATAACACAATCAACCTTAAAAAGAATTTTCAGCAGGTGTGTTTTTGCCAGAAAAAAAACGAATGAGCAAATCAACAGCACGCGCGCCCAGCACTACGTAGCACGACAAATGAGGCGTCTATTGCCGAAGAAACGCGCTGCCCTTGTATTTTTTGTTCTACAAAGCAGTAAACCGAGTTAAAGCTGCTGCCAAATTTCATAAGTCTCACTTAAAAACACGTCATAATTAGTAAGAAGTTTACTAGAATTGGCATATCCTGCGTTGGTGCCACATGGGGGACGCCTTATGCCCCCTCTCATTTCTCGGAGGAACCAAAGCGAATCTCTCCTGAGTACTTCTCCACAAGATAAGACGAAAAAGTGATGTGAAAAGGAAATGCTCGGGCTCGGTCAAGATAACAAAAAGTGAAATCGATACGGCAAACCTCTATTTTTCTCAATACATCCCCTCCACCTCTGCATCAGACATTAAATGCAATTATGAAAAATTTGAAAACGAATGAACTCAAAACAGAGTGCTATGGTGGCGCAAAAATGAAAGTGCAAAAATTTGCAAAAATTGAAAATTTTGGTCAGCTTCAAGAGTCAAGACGATCGCACACAATGCTATGCCACACAACAACCAACTTTCCTCTGAGCTTGGCTGACGCAGAACATCGCAATCATTGACGACACCCAGTTTCCGGTGATAAAGTATACGCTGAACTTTGATTGTCATCAACGAATATTTTTATGCAAAACGTGACTTGCAGTGATTACAGGACGCATGCGATGTTGCTCGTTTCTTTGCTGGCGATCAGTGCATGAATTGAACCTTTTAAACAAGATACTCCGCACGTTGTGAAGTGATCGTAACCATTCATGTGCTTCTGGTGCTTAAAAGACAACACGAGCATGGATTCTCTCCCAAGCCATTATGAGTTTCGGTTTAACTTCAGCGCTAACGGGAATGTTTCTTATTATGATGACGCAATAACTATGGGATAACGCAAAACTCTCAATATCGGAAACAAAACCAAAATATCTCAATGAGCTTATTTTCAAATACAATATTTAGTCGAAACCACATTAGCTATTGCTTTGCTTTTACTTAATTCATTCCTTTTGTGAAGTAACACTGGATTATTTATCAGAAGCGTAGCTTGGTTTTGATTGAACGGGTGGTGGGACACTTCCAGCGAAAGACTAAAGAAAATATCGTCTCCCAGCTTCACTCCGCAGGGGGGGGTCGATTAGAAATGGGGGACTTGGATTCACTGGCGACAACCTGTCGTACACAGCGCGCGTGCGTTTGAGATGAGAGCATGCCTGTCTCATCACTTCGTTGCTGATGCGCACATAAGCTTTACTCAGTTGTTGTTACTACACGGTTTGTTTGCAATTAAGTACACTTTGGTGAAATAGGTACAAACAAATATCTCAGGCAATGATTTCGCTCCTAGCCAAACTGCAGTTTTATTTATTCCGTACGTAACAGAAGACGACTGGAATTAAAGCTGCAGCTTTTCTACATTTTAGATATTTTCATAAGCATCATAGCTGTTTGTTCCATCTAATAATGCTCTTTCCACTCCGTGTTCATTACCCCTTGTCTTCAGTCAGTTGGCATGCTCATACCGATGAACAGAAGCACTATTTCAGAGTGGATTATGTAACTTTGCTCGCCTTTACTTCGATAATGAAGATTTCGTTCCGTAGAATTTGCTTTTTTTATTTGTTTTTGTTTCAGCCTTGCGGCAGAGCTTCTGTTTCCGTTGTTGAAATTGTTACTGTTCTAACGTTTTGGCTCTAACAGCAGGTGCAAAATGCTCAGCATAGAATCGGAAACTTCGTTTTCCGAAACAAAAGTCCTCAGTACACGTCATGCATGTGACACGTCATTTTGATGAGGCAAGGCACTATGTTTGTCAAAGCGGCAATTCGTTCAAAGATATGAAAGCGTACTATTGGGGATGAGGTAAACTCTGAACGACCCGCACTGAGCATAAAGATAAGGTAAATCTATGCACAAATTTTAAACATAAGACTTCAATATCCTGCATTGTGATGCATGCATCAAATTATAGGTCCGCTGGTTGCTCAGCTGGCCAGAATATTTTTATTCCAATAGAAAAATAGCAATATGCAAGAGTTTCAAAAGCCTGACCTCTGAGTTGAATGCACAGCACACGGACTGTAACGCTCTTCAACAAAAAAACACAGTTGTGCGTCAGTTCCAGGCGCCATTTTTCACGATGTCAGAAACTGGTGAGGCAGTTCAGTGAACGCATAAAAGACAGGGCAGACCGAGATTTTGCTGTTGTAAAACGGGGTGCGAAACGTAGGCTGTAAAACTTTGAAATCATACCAAATTTCAATGTGTCTGGGACTGGGTTCACAGTAAGGTTTGCAAGTTTAAATATAAGACAAAATTTACAAAATGAAAATAACCAGCAAAATAATAAATTTTTGAGTTTTTCCGAAACACGAATTCTGCATCATTTTTAGCGTTTCATATCGCACCAGTGAGTTCTTCAGTTTCCCGCAGCCGATATTATTTTCTTGGACAAGCAGCAACTGACCGGGAAATGGCGCCCGAAAATAGGGCGGAAAACGATTCACCCTTAAATGCAGTAGGTATATCTTCTAAATGATGACAAATGCTTTGTGATAGCTGTCTGCAGTTTACAACATGTTTTTTTTTGCATAGGCTCGGATAAAGACCATGACGCAAAACAAATAAAACCGATAACAGCAGAGCGCCATGACATTCTATTCGATATCCATTTAAGCTTTGTTTTCCTATTTCGAATCGGTACACGTAATACTCTTGTTCCTACAACTCTCAAGCCCAGTGCAATAGCCAGTGACCTTACAACGGTCATTCGCACTGTCGCCCAGTTGCGACATGTAAAAATTCAACAAAAGTCACTTTAAAAACATTATTTTTATTAACAGAGTCTTCAAAACTGAAAAAAAATATTTTATTTTAAGAATTTAACGAGGAAGTTCTTTCGTTATTGAAACCAACTTTGCCATCGAAGTGATTTTCCATTGAAGTACGCGAATAAACCAAGTTGACTTTGTATCTGATATGTCCGTTTTTTACTAAATTTTTTCATTCTGGTATGGGTAAGAAGTTGACCAATAAACTTTTTCAACAAGTCATTTTTTCGCACTGTGGACCGGTTTAAACCTGGCATCACTTTGCGGACCGGCCCTCAATTTAGTGATGAACAAACGAATGTTTGGCACATGCAAATTTATTCCAACTCGTAAGTCATCATGGCACTGATTCAGTGACCGATCTGGACTTGCTTTGCCGCAATAAGATAATCCGACCTGCAGGGATTGTGGTGGTCAATAATGGCACCCATAGTGCTTTCCTTATGTCAGTCGTTTCAGTCATTTTGGACCAATTTGGCCTTGGTTCCGCTCGGCCCAGTAACAATTTCTTCACGACCCGGCACCAGGCCGCTGCCTGGTGTTTACTGACCCCTGGTCCAGCATTCCACGTTACACTTTTCATCCACGTGCAAGGTGTTCACCCTGCATTCCACGTCATCCACGTGCAAGGTGTTCACCCTGCATTCCACGTCATCCACGTGCAAGGTGTTCACCCTGCTCAGGATAGCTGCGTCGTCCATTCCGTTGCTAGGGGCTTGCTTTTTATTGATTTCATATACTTAGAAAAGTGTTAGAATCCTGTGCTTCAATGACTTTTCCTGATTTTCAGAGACAAATGGAATGGTGTCAGAGTTATTTTTTAATGTGCCTTATAGCCTATAAATAGAAAAAAGACTACCCTGGGTTATATGTAGCAAATTTTGTGCACCCTGCCAACTTAAAATTTCGATTTGTTTTTAAGTATATAACGTTTTGCGGTAGATACGACATCGGAAATCGATTGCGTGAAGCGTATTGCTGCACTATGACTTGATGTGAAGAAAAAGCGGATCTAAAACGCTCATGACGTTTTTTACGCACAAATAGAAACTTCCCTCTAAAAAAGCAGATGTTTGGGGATACAGTGTATAAATTTGTAAGCTATGTGTGTTTCGCTGCGAAGATACGGTTTTGTCGTGAAAGCGATTAAAAATAGACGTCGGGAAGTCAAAACTAGTTAGTCCGGAAATATCTGATGTCACATGTCCCAGGAAAATGTAATCAAATTTAGGATTGCATTTCACCCTTCGCTTCGCGACTCGTATAGAGTTTGAAGGTCACCTGATCAGGATGCAAATCCACCTTAGTAAAGGCTTCAATTTCTGACATGCAGTTTATATTTCAGCTTTACATAAAATCTAGAATTCCACTTCTACAAAGAAAAACAAATAAGACTGTTGAAAGAATGCAAAGCAACGTACCGTAGAAAAATATGATCAGTGATGATTTATCAGATAAGAAACTGCACTACAAAACGAATATGGAACACAATTTACAACATGGTTTATTTTTGAACTTCAATGAAAAACGCATTGTTTGGGCTCAGCAACAAAATTGTGACGAAGACTTTTCATGAAATTTTTTAAGAAAAAGTTTTCTATTGGAATTCCATTCTAAATTCAACTATATTTTACTCCTAGTTCTTTTTTACTATTTTTTTCACAAAATTGTTGAAAAGTATTTTTACATGTCGCAAATGGGCCACTATACACATGCATTCCTCACATCAACTATGTCCTTATCTCGCAAGCGTACAGAGGGCGGTACATTCCCCAGCGGACAAAGGTGGAATTTAAAGAAAGTGCTAGGCAGTTGTGAAACCAGGGGTCGGGGTAGAAAACGCAAAGGTTCCACTTTCCACACATTAGTTTTCACTTCGCCGACGTACAACTATGACGTGATTCATCACGTGATCTGTGGGAAAGAAACACCAAGCACAAGCGCTACATGAGCATGCAAATCAATTTGTTTGCATCGTCACAAGACGCGTGTTGCGATTTGCTTCGTGATGTCTATTGCCAGCAGCAAATTAGTGTTAACAACCATTGAACAAACAAAATTTTGCAGCAGGTGGTAAACGTAATAATGAAAATAACGGCCAAAGCAATATATTTAAACAACATTTTTGTAGACGTTTCGGTAACTCCTGCTATCATCATCAGTAAGCTACATTGCAAATTGAACTACCATGATCTTGTTGCAAGTTCTTATGGTCAGTCCGAAGAAAAGCCCTGTAAAAAAGTGTAAAACGCAAACGCCTGTAAAGAAGTGATGTAGTGGCGCGGGACATAGACAGTTACGGTGGCTCAGCGCGACACGTCACGATGGTGACAGCGCGTGACGTCACGGATGATGCATGAGGCTGTGCTACACGTTGAAAATGCAGAGGCGCCAGGGCCGGATTAAGGGGGGGCAACGGGGGAAATTGCCCCGGGGCGTATGCTCCAAAGGGGTCCCCCGTGATGACATTTGTTTTAAATAAAATATTCCTTTGAAAAATTTTCGTGATTCAAAAGAGATACAAAAATACAACTCTATATTCCAATGTTGCGTTGAGTATCATCAATGATTTTTCTGCAAGTTTGACTTTCTGCCAGTTTTAGTAATCACTACTGAATATAAATATTTTCGGTTTCGTTCAATGCAAATATATTTGAATTTTGCTTGTAACTTTTCCTAATAATCGTTCTTTTGGCATTGGTTTATCTAATCGTGCATCACGCCTACTGCATAAAATGTCGCGAAAACGATACTATTTGCGTGCTGAAGCAGCAAAGCTAGTTCTGCTGTGGTTGCTGTTTAGTATCAATGATTCCGTAACTTCTTGTGCCGTCTGGAGGTAGCCATAGCCGAACTGCGGCCTTTGCTCGTCATAATAAAGGGTAACGTACTTTTCTTCCGATGTCTACTATTCTTGCGTTACATCATAAATATATGAAGCTAGTCAAGACATTTGTTATTGCGTGTTCCGTCAGAAAAAGTTTTTGATCAGTCGATTTGTCGAACGAAAGAGCAGAAAGCGAGATTGCAGTTGAAGAATTTGGTCGACAAAACGCTAGCGCGATGTCTAAATCTGTAATGCCATCAGGAGCAAAAAATGGCAAAGTTTCTAAGGAGAAAAAACGCAAGAATCTGGCAGTGTTAGCTAAAACGCCGCGACTGAAACGCTTTTTTCCAGCAAAGCTTTTAAGTAGCAACGTTGAAACAGTGGCGTTATTAACCAGGGCACCTGAAAATGTAGGTCAAAACCAAGACAAAAGCTTCGAAGCACCTTTCACACTCGGACTGGCTGGCCATATTGACATGTTATTTATCTCTGTTTTCTGCTTATTGTTCGGGTGTGAATGTTGCTTCTTGTCGAGTCACTCTTGCCCAGTGGTCTTTAACGTGGGTGAAATCGCCCCCCCTGGGGCGATTTCATGCGTTGTGGGGGCGATTT
>JGI24159J19872_10003324_pt1 | contig 19942 bp, 16 predicted proteins | sample Ectturendosymbi4_FD_19872 | JGI IMG/M metagenome (IMG submission 19872) | reverse complement strand
AAACCAACCAGGGAGTGAGTCAGCCTGAGATTTTGACATTTTTATGCAGGAAAGATGAAAGGACCGGTTACATTTTGAGCATTGGGTCGTTAACTTCCTCCTTGAGTCTGTTTGGCTATGGCAATGGATGTTGACATCGAATTGTAGTTTGTGAGCTTGACTGTTGCCTGTCAGTGGACGAGCATTGGCTACAGTTGAAAGGGGTAGTTACTGACACTACATCCTTGTCGCCTGCCGATATGCCAGCGCAGCAATATGAGAACCACTGCTTACAGGAGCTGCATTCAATTTTTGCTTTTTCTTTGGTTCTCTGACAATGGCTGCATTTTCTAGTAGTCCCAGGCATTGCAGAGAATCTAGCCAATTGTTCATATTGTTCCTCAACAAATGAATCTATTTGGGAATAGTGCTTAGTACATGAGTATACATCCAAAGGAGGGATAATCCACAACTGGTGTTGATGGGTCCATAGTGGATACACCAGTGTTTAAGACAAGGGCTTATTCAGCAATCAAGAAAGAAAATGCTAAACATAACTTATTCAAATAGAATGCCTTATTCAAATAGAATTTCCTAATTGGAATGATGGCCTTTGATGAGCACTTGCATATGATATGAAAACACCATGGCCAGAAGGCACATAGCAGAGGCAAAAAACAATTTTACCATAATCCACACAAATTGGTACCACAGTGTGACAGTGGATTGGCCAAGGTATGTCCCGCCAGGCACATGGCATCCCTGAATCGGGTTGAAGAGGCAAGAGGGTAGAAACGGAGTACAAAAAATTGAACAATAAACGTAAGTCTTGGGTACATGAAAAAAAGGCTAGTCGATGAATGGAATATATATCTGTAGAAATGATACCATTTCATTTATAATGTGATGAAATATATCCACTTACCGTACATCTAATTATATTGGCGTCGTGACCTTGACATAATTCTCCATAATTTAGCTTTGCAGAAATGTCGGCCTAGCAATTAAACTGAAGTCGAGGTCTGTGAAATCCTTGAGGTGAACATCGCTCTGTTTTCTTCAAAATCTTTATATTGCAGCACAGGTGGCGTGCTCCTACGTTCAAATCTGAGCTTTGTTCTGATGCAAGGGTCTCAAACTCAAATTGCTCTGAGGGCCACATTAGGACCTATAAAGCAACCCAAGAGACCCATCATTATGACCCAAGGGCTGCATGTGATTTGGTCTGTTAGTTCTTAAGTGATCAGGGAGGAGTTTTCATAAATGTGTTAGCAGTTTTCTGAGGATTTGTCAGACCTAACCCACCATTCCTGAGAGAAAGAGCTAATAGTGTCTTTCAGCAACACTTACCTGACGTCTTGCAAGATCAGGTTATTTTTAAACAATATATTTGGCATGAAAACACTGTGTGCATGTAGATTATGCTTAACTACAGTCAAACTATAAACAAAAAATAGCAACAATTGTGGTCCAGATACAGTTAGGTAGCTTATCACTGATTTTTATGAAGTGCATTTGTTTAACATATTGTATTTTTCAGTTTGATTTGCAGATATGTTTATATGCTAGCAATATACTTTCAGGTACTGCTTTTCAGTATTTAGCATGTTAAGTGTCTTAAAACATCATTTGTCAAATTTCAGCAATTTGCAATGAGGTCAAATTTTTAAACACTTAACCAGTTGATAGACTTTTTGGTCACTGACATGCAAGAATCACCTGATGATAGTCCATTACCAGCGTGCTCTGAAGATGGCTTCATCTAGATCACAGAAGTTGAAGCCTTCACAGTGTGTGAAAGTTACTCATGAAAAAATTCCAACATCACAATCAACTGCAACTTTCAAAGAGGGAAGCCACCGAGTGAGAGAAAATAATCTATCACCAGGCTCTTCTGATCCTCAATTTGTATGTGGATCACCTAAAAGCCTATACCATGTCTCACCACAAAGTTTTCATTTTTGTCAGAAAAGTGAATCGTTCTTACCTTGTATGAGCAGATTTTCTAGTCAATTACCTTGCCATGCTGTGCATAACAAGAAATTTGATTATCACAGTTGTTATGATAAACCCAGTGGAAGCTCGTTACCTTTTCAATCAAATTCACACTGCTTCGTGAATCAATCTAAGGAACCAAAGTGTAACTATGCACATGAAAAAAAATATCATAGTTATAAAAGAAAGCACAATTCATCTTTAGTATTACAAAAATATGAAAAGGTGCCATTTGAAAAAGAACTTCGGAGATCTCACCACTGTTTAAGGACAAAAGATCATCCGACTGCCAAGAAAAAAATGTTTCCCACTCAGCAAGACTTGATTAATTTTGAACAATTTGAGCATGCATCTTCCGTTAGTGACAATTATGTGAAAACTGGAAGACCAAGTGCAGCTTGCACACAGAGTTTGCAAGATCTTGAGAGTGACGTTAAAGGTAGGTGAACTCAAGTTTTATTGTTTGATAGAATTGAGAAACAAAATGCTACACATTGACAGTAGCTCTGTTACTGTGTGGCTTGGAATTATCTGTGTCAACTAATATCTGTCAACTATCTGCATCAAGATAAAGATAAATCTTTACATGCGTCTACCTTGTCTTTGGACGCTAAGTTTGATAGTAATGACAAAAAAAATGGATTATGATGCATATGTTGTTTCTGTATTTTTCTGAAATTTTATGCAGCTGCCTACAGTGTGCTTTGTCTATGTCAGTAAATCATGACTTTTAATTTGGATGAGTTTATGTGGTTTGGTATTTTCCATCTTTTCATCTGACATCATCTAATTAAACTCAGTAGGACTTCAATTGCAAGCTATGAAACCAGACATGGGGTTTCCCTATGATTGGTACTTCAAATAGATTTGATGAAGAATCATTGCTTGATGTTTTTGCTTTGTAAAGTTCTCTTAATTTAAAATTAAGTTTACTTAAGTTTCATCTTTTATTTCATTCCTTGTGTTGTGCCATCCTTCAAAGACACTGACTTAGTCCCTGATTTGTTAGACGATGCTCTGCATTCCAATGTGCTTCAACCTGCTGAAGAAGCAAGATTACAGGACTCTGCACAAAAAGAGCAAAATAAGTTAGTTGATTTGTATTGAACGCTGCTAATCCATTCCTTTTTATTTTGTGTGGGGAAATGCCTTTGAGGAGAGAGATCAGATACACGCAAAATGAAAAGTGGCAGTTTGTGTAACATTTTTTAGGGTTTATGTTTAAGATGTATGTTTAAGTTTCGGTTTAGGGTTTACGTTTTTAGGGTTTAGGTTTACGGAATAGGTTTCAGGTTTAAGTTTTAGGTTCAACTTTTAGGTTTTGGGTTTAGCTGTAGGTTTGTTCTTGAAGGTGTGAGAAACTGGAAAGACAGTGGATTTCTCTTGGACCAGAGGCATCTGCAGACAAGTGTCCAACTAGCACTAATCATGCTAAATTCACCATTGTTTCGTACAACATTTTATCTCAAGTAAGTATCGTATAATTTTGTGAGCACAAATGTACTAGAAAGCAACAACTTCAGAAAATTTTTCATTTACATTTGTGATTACAATTGTGTACATCATTCCACAGTCTCAAAGCTAAGAATGTCAGATAAGTTCTATTCCTTGAAGGTTGTTGAGTGAAGTTCTCAGAATATTAAAATCTTCCTCAGTTACATCTGAAAATATGAAACATAGAATTTTATGGTTAAGTTTGGTTGATTTGGTTTATTTTAGAAATGCCAATGGCCTTGTGATGTGATCATTGTTTTGGCACCAGTAATAGAAATAAGTGTGGAGACAATATTTTAAATATTTCCAAGGTTTACTTAACACAAAAATGAATCTCAGCCATATATATAACATATGAAACAGCTTTTGACAGTTGCTGAGGTGTTTCATCAGTTGCAGATTGTTAGTATTTTTGGTGCTAAAGAATCACCGTTTTTTTGAAAAATATGAAATGTATATTTTGAAAGAGGTGTTTATACAATGTAATAGATCAATAAACTACTTAATAGGCAGGTTTATGACTATGTGTCTATAGTGTTGGCAGTTTTGTGTGCATCTTCAAAAGTAAGGTTTTGTTTTTTAAAGTGGTTAGACCATGTTCAGATGCTGTGGATTCTTACCTTGAAAATTGAAATGATGAGTAGGTGATTCAAACTTATTTTAGTTAGCTGTTTCAAGTGCTATGAATCGTAATTACAACTCATTCATAAATCTCATATACGAATCATATTTGCAACACCCGCTGGCATGCAAATAAGTGCTGTGTATTTTGTTTGGAAGTAATTTTCAACCCAGAGTTGAAAATTTCACAGTGCAAAACTTTTTTGTTTTAAAACATTTTTTGTATCACTTCATTGATTTGCTGAATGCACATATTTTTACATATGATTAAATGTGAAAAGGGTAAATTCAGTTGTCTTTAGTTTAGATGTCAGGTAGGTTTAGTGGCTCACAGTGTTTCCTTTTCAATGAAAAATGGGCTCAAGGTTTCTGAACCTTAGTCTACACTCTAAGCAGATCAGTATTGATGTTGTTAGGAACCCTCTATTTTATTTAGGAAACTTTCTTAGATCTTTGTTTGAAAGAATATTTCATTCTTCAAACTGCACAAAAAGCGCTTTTTGAAATAAATGCCTTTCTAATAAAAAAAAGACAAAGGTCTCGATTTATTGAAAGTTTTGTTCAAAACTTATGCTTTTCCGTGAACATCTTGTTAGCAAGGTGTTTAAGCAATTGCTTGCATTATTTGTCTTGATTGGCAGACATTGCTGCGGAAGAATAGTTACTTGTATGATGACTGCAACCCGCAAATTCTACCATGGAACTATAGATGGAGTAATTTGAGCAAGGAGCTTGAAAATCTGGATGCTGATGTAAGTTGACAATTTAGTGTTGGGCAACTGCCTAAGCATTGACTGGATTACCCACCCAAACTGAGTTTGTTTCCTTAAAAGAACGTGGCACACCAATCCTATAAGTTTGTCAAGATAAACTGGATCGCTAGTGCCATTCATTGTTGATACACATAGTTGTTCCCACAACCACTGCCTACTATAAATGAGGGTACGGATTTACAGGCAAACGATCTTTAGAGGATTGACTCATATGTTTTAAATTGTGAATGTATGTAAACATTGATAAAATTAATTTGTTTCTATAAGAAGCAAAAGCCCAAAATGCAGTATTTTAATTGACGTTTCAAAAAACAACTGCTGTCATGGTCAGCAAAAATCCATTGCACAAAGGTCAAGGCATTAGACTACGAAGCACGGCCTGGGCACATATACACCTAAACGAGACATTGATAACTTTCAGTGATTGAGTTTTTTCCTGATTTTGCTTTCAGGCAATTTTTTTTTATTTCATCACTAGGTCATATACAGAGTTTTTGCAACTTAGGTACAAACACAGATATGGCACATAGATAAAATACATAGACATGCCATCACTTTAAGTAGACCACATAGTAAAAACTAATATGAAAAATCAGTTGATTTATTGTTAAGCCAAAAACGTTTCAACATTCATCAAGTTTTTAGTTTGGTGAGGTAGTTGCGAAAAGCCGAACAAATGAAAATCTCCACTATTTTTGAGTTGGAAGATCTGGACGGTGGTCGCTCGAGTTCGTAGTTTGATGTATTATCAACAAAACGTCATACCTCTTGACTTTTACCCACTGAAAAATCTCTTCTCCTAATGCTACTGCAACACTCACAAAATTCAGAATATTGACTTCATATTTTATCAACTTTTGCTTACCTACTCTTCCGTCATACACGCACGGCAGCAGTAGTGCAGCGTTATTTAATTTGTTGCGTAAATGTGAAGTTGGACACAAATTGACACGCTGATAAATGGCGGTTTTAATGTTTCCGCCTGTTTTAAATTAGATAAAATATTTGGTACGTGTTTTTGTGAAGACCAATGTTTATTTGCGTCGCATATTTTTTCTCGCATTATTGAAAACTGGTTAGATTTTGGATGTTCTTGGTGGCGTTTTATACTTCAAGCATTATCTTGGTGAAGTGTTGCTCGTAAAGTTCTGAAAGTTCCTTGAAATTGCCAGTACTCATTGATTTTTCGTACCTTCTCGGTATTCAGGTATTGTGCTTGCAAGAGGTTGAAAAACGTGACTATGAGACTGATATTGCTCCCTGGCTCACGTGTCAAGGTTATGGAATGTCGTTTAAAAAGAGGACTGGTAACGATCCGAACAAGCCGGACGGCGTGTTGACAGCTTACAAGTTAAGCAAGTTCGACGTCATTGGCTCTCTTCCTATTGAATATCACCGGTATGGAAACTGGTTAAGACAGTTCAAAAATTTGATGTCCCTCCGTTTGTTTTTGTACCACAAAACTTTTTTGCATGGTTAGAATTAGAAATGCGCTCGGCGTTTTTTCCTTAAATTGCATTTATCAAAGTGCCTGGATCAGATTGTGAGTAATTGAGGTTGTTCACTCACCATTTTCTCATTTGCTTTTCTTTCAAACCGTGTAGTACTAAGCAGACTTGATATGTGGAAGGTGATTAAGTTTTGTTTCTGACGTTTAGCCCGCTTTGCTACAGTTTCGGTTCACTGGTCCGCATTTTTAAAGTCAAGAATAATTGCGTGAATTACGATCAATAAAAATTATCATTGCCCTTCTCACTTACTTGATTTTTGGTTTGTAAGTATTCCTAGTTAGGAAGAGTAATGTTTTCAATGAGGCTGTGTAAAATACGTCATCTTGCCCATAATGCGTCAATGTGTCCACAGCATCGCCTTCCCGTGGCACATACATCGCAAAAGTTGCTGTGTGGATGGCGCGACCCGTCTGTCCAACCGTATACTTTGGGCAGCAACTACCATGAAATGCGAAAAATCAATCAAACCCCTTCGCCGCTGCCCTCAGCTGTCAAGTTGTGTTAATGAATAAATCCAGCTAGGAAAAAGGACATGCATATTGAGGTTGAAGTTGTTAGACAGCTTCATGTGTTTGATTCATGTATACGGTCCAAAATCAAGTGCACTGTACCCGGAATTCGTGGAAGAAATTACTGATGCACAGCAAATGATTAAAACTAGCGAATCCACTATCCATTTGGGAGACTTCAGTGCACACGTTAAGAACGATGCTGGTGCATGGAAGGGGGTGCTGGCGTACACGGCGAAGCTGACGTAAATAATAACGGAAAGCTCCTGCTGCAACTTTGCTGTAGCAACGCACTGTGCATAATGAACACTTTCTTCCAACGGAGAGATTTGCACAAGAACAGCTGGGGCAGAGATTCGATGGGGCAATAGTCACCCTTCGATTTCTGCATAGCTTCAGCTGACATGTTGCGTTCAGTGTTGGACAGTGTTCGTGTGAAAAGAAGTGCAGAACTGTCGACCGATCACCACATGGTGATGTACAAATTACGTCTTGAAAAACCAACAGGGCCTACACAAACGGGCAAGACTAGGAGGTGCTACCGAATAAAATGGGGGCGCCTGCTGACAAAGATGTAAGAAAGACCTTTGCGGACAGGGTATCATCCTTGTTTCGAGATCTCCCGGAATGCACAACGGACATGAAGGTGGAGTGGAAGCTGCAGCTTTATATATGATGCTCGGGTTTGTGGACTGAAACGAATCGGTGTGGCGAACAATGGCAAAAGGTAACCCCGTGTTGGAACCCGGAGGCGAAAGATACCATTCGAGCAAAGAAAGTAGCCTACAAGGCATGGCTTCAGAACGAAGCCGAATCTTGTTTGCATTCGCGGTACGCTGAGGCGCGAAAGTCCGCAGCCCTCGCTGAGAAAAAGTCTACAATGCAATTTTGGGAGAATTTCTGACAAACTAGATTCTAATTACTGCGCTGGCATGCCAGCAAATTATTCTGGCAAGCCGTTTGGCGTTTACGCGGCAAAAAATCTAATTATGCTAGATCAGGGTTGACGAACATGCGGCCCGCAAAAGAATTTCGTGCGGCCCGCGAAGCATTCAGGCGAGACCAGCAGTCTTGAACTTTCTTTGACCGGCTTCTAATCTTAACGACAATTTTTTCGTTTTTAACAGGTTTCATAGTATGACTAAAAAGTTGTGCGGCCCGCTTACTCAGTGGTAACTGACAAAGTGGCCCGCGATAGTAAATAGGTTCGTCACCCCTGTGCTACATCGATCAAAGATTAAAATGGTGTCTTTCTCACCAATGAGGACGACATCTTTAGCAGATGGAGAGAGTATTTCAAAGATTATCTGAACCCAGTCACTTTTACACCGTTGGACACACAGAAGGTTCATTTGTGGGAGGAAAATATCATCACTTCGATGTTTTCCTAGCTGTGGAAACGCTGAAGGTGCAGGTTGCGATGAAATCCTTGCTGAAAAGCTTTATCCGACAAGTTCTTTGGCTAAAACTCACGTGTGTCCAGTGGCCTGGTGTTCTGGAAGGGCACCAAAAGATTTTCATACTGGGGTGTTCGGTGTTCGTCCACATACACAAAAAGGGAGAATGCGCAAACTACCGGGCATCTTTCAACGTAACCTCCCTGGAAAAGTGCGTTTTTCATCCCTGCTGTAGCATTGCAGACGAAAATTTCTTTCTCTTAAGCAAATTTTCGAGAAAACGTGGGAGTATGCGAAGGAAGTCTACACGTGTTTTGCCAGCCTTGCGAAAGCACCAAGTTTTTCGTGAAAACCTCTAGGGCTGTGCTTCTTAATTTTTTCAATCCCGGATACCTCTATTCCTGAAGATATTGGCTCGGGGACCCCTCGTCTGCGGTTACGTCGTTAGTCAAAGTGGTGGTCGTCGTTGTTTGTGCATCTGAGGGTTAAAAGAAAACACTTTGGCACTCCCTACGGGCACCCCCAGGTTTTTCACTGAGGATCCCGTTGAAAACCACTGCTTTATTGGGAGCGATGCGGGAGTACGTTGTTGGCGGCATGTTGAAAAAATGGAGTTTGTAACATGCACTCAATCGGTTTCCAGCTGCGTGCGACCGAGCCGGAATGAAAATCAGCACTGAAAAGACAGAAGGTATTATGTCTCTGCGGAAACCCAAGTCAGTGTGCGCTACAAGTAAGCGGCAATAAACTACAGCAGGTAGAGAAGAAAAAGTACCTTGGGCCTCGGGGTGGTATTCACGAGTGACAGGACGGAGCAAGGAGATTGATACACGGATTGGTAAAGCAAACGCGATTTTGCGTGAGCTTTATCGATCTGCGGTGGCACAACAGGAGCATTCAAACACTGCAAAGCTGTCAGTCGATCTTTGTTCCGATCCTCACCTATGGTCATGAATCTTGGGTAATGACCGGAAGAATACAAGCGGCAGAGATGGAATTTTTGGGAAGAGTTCCTGGTGTAAATCTTCGCGACTAAGTCCGCAGCTGCGAAATTCGCAAAGCCCTAAAATGTCGAGTCATTACTCTGAACAAAGGGATCCCAGTAACGTTGGTTCAGCCATGCGTCCAGAATGTTCCAGGAAAGATCGACAAGGCATGTTCTGCTGGCTACACCCACGGGAAAGCGGCGCAGAGGCCGTCGAAGCAACAGGTGGCGTTGCTGCATCTCCGAACTGGCTTGTTACCGTCTTGATATGGATCCAGGAGACTATTAGAGATTGCTGTTGACCGTGAGTCATTTCCAGTCCTATGGTTGCTTCCCCCACGAAGAGAAAAATGCTGTTTTGAAAATGAATGAATGAAACTCACGTTTGCTGGAGTATGTTACTGTACACTGAAATCAGACTGAAGTCTGTTTTCGCGCACGATGCAAATGCGGTTCCTATACAGTATTTTTAAATACTTCACACAGCAGCGAATGTACTCAAGAAGCACCAAGTGCTGGCATACGTTTACATACTCTAGTCTAGACGAACTGTACTGTTCTACTGTTAAGAACTGTAAGTCCTGTGACTTGAAGTTAAACGACTCCGTGAAATTGCATCGACGGCAATGTGTGAAATTAAAGGTATTTTTTATCCTTGACCTTGATGCGTTGACGCCAAAGCTTTTGTTTATTAACAGACCACAACACAACCTGACGAGCGCTCACAACGTTGGTTTGGCATTGTTGCTGAAGGTGACTGGCCATCCGTCTCGGGCCAGTGTTTGCATCGGAAACACGCATTTGCTGTACAATCCCAAGCGAGGTGCAGTTGTTGCCTGTGGCTGGTAATTATTTACATCGCATCGTTCGTCTTCAGCGAAATTTAAACGTGGATGATTGATATGCGTGTAAGTTGGTAGTCTTAAGGACGCGACTCGCAAATCCAAAGCATATATATTGCAATGTAAAATCGACTGAAAAGCCATCTGTTCTCGAGCACTTCAAAGCTGAAGTTCACTAGCAATTGTCGAAATTGCACTCAACCACTTGCGCAGCTTTAATCTTGGAAGCTTTTTGCTGCTCCCAAGACCGGCTAATCTCAGATACGTCTGACACACCGTTTCCACCAAACCATGACCGCCAAGCTGTTTTCTTCCATTTTTTTCGCAAAAGAATATTACACAGTCATCCAGCCGCGTCGTCAGAAACTTTAATACAGGGGAAAAACTACAACCGAGTTTCAACATTTAAATATTTATTGCCTCTGCAATTGCCCCCGTTGCCCCCCACATGGCTACGCGCCTGCCGTCATCACTGGCTCAATTTGGCAGTTGTGGTATAAAAATGTCATGATTCCTTTATTTTTAGTTCGGATCATTTTAGGAGCACCGGTCGGACTTTCAATTATTGTTTGCGTTCCCACAAGCCGCCCAGCTGCGACGAGTGCTTCGAATTTCGCTCGAAATTTAATATCAGATATGGCGCTGGACATCGCATCATGTATTTTGTTCCGCTGCTGCGCAGGTGACATTAAACTTGTCCAGCTGGCCACCTTGTTCGCTGAACTCAACGACTTGCTCAGCAAGCACGAAGCGACGCACGGCTCTCGTCCGCCGCTCATTCTGTGCGGCGACTTCAACAGCACCCCCGACTCGCCCTTGATCCATTTCGTGAGGAGCGGCTCCCTTTTCTACCAAGGTACGCAAGAAACACAAGCGTCGTTCTGAACTGCAATCTTCTCGGAGAGTTCCATGTAATCTCCGACTTGTTAGTGAGGCTCATTTCAGCAACTGTACTTCAGCCTTGCGAACAAACCCGAAAGCGGCGCAGCTGTCGGTGCCGAAGTGGAACGAGTTTGCAGGTGCTGCTGTATGCGTACAAGGGGTTATTATTTGGGCTGCGGTTGATTTTTTGCAGGTTTGGAAATGAAACAAATGTCCGGCCAGGGAAGCAAAGCAGGCATGTATCGTACGCTCCCTCCCGCCTTCCTCCCGCCGTCCCTTGCGATCAACAGCAATTGCGTTTTTGACGAAGGTGATGCTGCTTCTCCCCAACGAGCTGCTTTTAACTGTGAAACGGTTATGTGCAGAAATACTGACTCTGATTTATTATTCCTGTGTGTTGGGCGCAATAGAGTACGAGTGTATGTGCCTGTGGGCTTACGTTATACTTCGAAATTTTGTCACCTTTGCACACTACTGGAAGTAAACTGACAAACGCTTGAAAATTGAATGCCATTTTGTAGAAAACGTGCTTTCGTTCTTGTTGTAGTACCGACTATTTGTGTCGTGATTCACTGAGCAGTGATTTTTCATCTGCGGAACAGTCCCGTCGCCATGAAAGGGGGCTTCGGTGGGCTAAGCCTTCCCTGAAGAAAGCTGTAAGCCCCCCCCCAAATTAAAATATGAAACACTACAAATCAGAGGAGTTTTGGCAGTCTTTGCAATGTCAAGCCCCCCCTGCACAGACGTAAACACCCTGTTGAAGACTTTCTGGCGACGGTTCTACTGTGGAAGTTGTTGAACACGAACGTCCTCTGTAGAAAACTTTTGTGGTTGTTTCTAAAACCAAATCGGCGCTTTGAAAGGTTTGAAATGTGAGAAGTCGTTTGGTACTACATGGACATTGCGCAAATGCTTGCTTGGTGAGTTGTTCGCATAACGGAGATATTTTGTGTTTTGTCGCAACCAAGCATAACTCGCCCCGGCCGTCACTGCGGCGGTTGTACTTGCCATCAGCAACAGCTGTTCACATATCTTTTGCAGACAGGACATCTCCGCCGGACGAACGCCACGCGGTGTTTCACCAACTCGCGCCCTTGCGCTCAAGCAGCGACGACCATCGCACAGCGGACGAAGCGACGACCACCCAAAACCGCGGGATCACCGTCGATTTCATTTTCTATTCGCCGCCCCCGCAAAACTGCGCCGAATCTGGCGAAAAAAACGCGAGCGCGAAATCAGACTCGAGCGGGAAGCCGGCATCTGCTGTTCAGCCCAGCTGTGCTGGCGGCGGTGGCGTGGAGTTGATCGGACGGTTGTCGTCGTGCACAGCTCAAGATATTCGCGACGTGAACAGCATCCCCAACAGCGAGCACTCGTCCGACCACCTGCCTGTTGTGGCGCAGTTTCAGTTGCGTGCTTGACTCAACTGGCGGCGTTCCCTGTGTTGTTGGCGCATGTGGTTCATGTTTTACTTGGTAGCTTGGTCTTGTGCGCTCATTGCAAATGTTTGTTTACGAAATTCTGCCTCTATGCAGTTTTGATGCTTGCGTAGCTTTGTTGAAGTCTCGAAGTAGGTTTTAAATCGAAAAAAAACGACATTTGTGGGTTTTTTCGCGCAATATTTTTGCGTTCGGTGTGTTGTTCCTCGTGAACAGCTGAGTCTCACAGTCCTGACCGGTTTCGAGCATCGCTTTGATTTATCAATGCAGCGTACTTGCTCAATGGACAACTTTAACGCCGTATTGGTTTGCTGAAAAGCTTTCTTTCGATTTGTAGGGCTTTGTCGAGTTTTATTTTTCGCTGGAGCTAAAGCAGTCATTGGTGTGGGGGGGTTTTGGGGCAATGGTTGCAAGTTTTTTTGTCATCCATTCGCTTGCGTATGTCGTGTTTTATTTTGATGCCCTCTTCTTTCTGTTCCTTTGCGCTTCGGCGCGATTTGCCGCATTGTGTTGCTATTTCTAGGAATTTTTGATATTCACGAAAAAGGCAGCACAGAAAGTGTTCACCCGCCCGGTGCTTGAACTCGCGCTACGGAAGTGACTTGTGAGATCGCTTCGGTTTTCACAAAATTTAATAGCATGGTTTGTTTTTTCCCTTGCTTCGCACATTATAAGTCAATCAAAAATATGCGCGCACCCGCCTTACACTTTGCCGCTGGTGTTCGATTTGTACAGTTGCGCTTCATGTTTGGGATACTTTACTTTTGACTGGGGGTCGTGCAGTTGCTTGGTTTCGTGGTGAGGTAGTTTACAGAAGGTTGGCAGTTGCTCTCGCGTGTATCTCAGTTAACTTTTCGTTCGTCTGTGACCTGTTGTTTTCGTTCGTCTGTGACCTGCTAGGTTGACTACCCAAGCTTGGTGCTGAAAAATAAATTAAATTTGAGTTCGTGAAAGCGCACTAGTCGTTCTGCGACCATTTTGATAGGGGTCAATTAGCCAATTTGGACGTGCCCGTCAGTATCGCACCTTTCATTAGCAGGGCTTAGTTCGAAAAATTTGTTTTGAAATCAATTTTTATCCAACGGTCTCGTTCAAAATTGTCAACTTGCTCTATTACTGCTCATTGCGTATCTATTGTTGTTTGGTGGTATTTCGGATTTTTTGTCTTCGAGGCCCACGTCGTGGTCGGAGACAGTGCTATTCTTGATATAAGTTTCTACGCATGTCGCTTTATCACTGAGACATGAGCTCGTAATCTCGATTCTATGATCCGACCTGAGTTATCACGTTAATATAGGATACGATCAAGTAACTTGCTGAAGATTGTCGATATTAGTGCACTTCGACAAGCGATATGTGCAGTGCCAGCGTGGCTTACAGCAGGCGCTAGGTGGCAGTAGCGATGCAGGTCCTGGTACCGTTTGTGTCAGTGCTCGACCTTGCCACTTCGTGCAAAGGTGGAACGACCGTTTACTTGGCCACGAAGTCAGTGTTACTTGTGCGTCTAGTTTTTCAAAGGACTACGTACTTCACAGTGCGCCTTGTAGTAACGCCAAAATTTTGTGTCACAAGTGTTTTGCCCGTCAATGGATCCCGCGCTTTTGCTTTAATCATAAAATACCTGCTTCTGCATTTTGCGAAAACTTCCGTTTTGTGCAAAGTCGAGAGCTACGTTTGTTTTTTAGACTTAAATGGGATTCGTCTGCGACTTTCTAGTCATGTTTGGTGTACATTCGGTCGTTAGACTACGAGCTGTTATTTTTCAGGAGGGTTTTGGTCACTGATTCATAATTTTAATTTCATTTCGTATCGCCTTCTAGAACTCACACAGTCTGTTACGAACGACTTGCTGGTTAAGAGTCAGACCGATGGATCTAGAATCAGCGAAAACTGCTTTCACTGAGCTGCTCGGAAACGTACAACCAAACGCGCTGGCGCCATTTTTGAAATGGATAAAAGACTCGGATCAATTTGACGTGAAAGAAGCTGCAGAAGTCACGTTGCAAAGTATCGCTGGGGACATTAGAGAATTAGTTCCGTTTGAAGCTGTTTTGCCCACTGAAAAGACGTACATTCCTGCTGCCGGCATGGTAAGATTGCAAACAGAGGTTTAAGATTCATTTGCTTTGCTGTTGCTCTCTTTATGGCAAAGTTTTTGAAACTTTTTTTTTAATGCTCCCTCCAGAAAGGTTAAACATGGATGGAGTGCAACGATGGCGTTCAGCATCCAACTCTCAACCGTTTAAGGCCATGGTTTTTAACCTTTCAAGCCCAGGGCTCTTATCTTTAAAGTTACTGGCGTGGGGACCATTATCTTTGTGTATTGCGACGTGACGGTTAAAAGAAAAGACTTGACACTCGTGGCAACTTCCCGATTTTTCACTAGCCATTTAAGTTACGTGCGTTCACTCTCTGACAGGCCCGTCGCATNGATTTAGCAGTAGGGAGGCCATATTTTTAACATACCGTGTCGGATTATGCAGCAACCGAGGGGCCAAACGTGAAATGGGGGGGCACCGATTTCAAATGGGGGTCCGGGTACCACTGACCCCCCCCCGCTGGCGACGGCCCTGCTCTCTGATCTACAGTGGATTTAAGTTTGGTGATTAACGTAGAGCATTTTGTTGCCTCACCCGTTCGTGTATTTTTTGCTTTTTTCAGAATTCAGACTGCGACGAAAGTGCGACCTTACACGTAGACAGTTTTCTTTACGACGACGAGTTTTTGGACGACCTTGTGGACAAAGGAAAGTTCAGCAGAAACTACTGCTGCGATTGTCGGTCCAGAAACACCAAGCCTTTCAGTAGGAGCGAGTGCATTTTTCAACTATTTTATTTTTACATCAGGTTGTTTGTAACTGGGTGTTCGCGCTAAGAAAGTAGCGATATTTTTTCGATATTTTTAGCGGATCGTGTGAAGATCGTTGGAGAATGATTGTTGTACTTTGGCGCGTTTTCACTTCCAGGATTAATGAATAGTATCCTTTGTGTCGTCACACAGAACTGATTGTTTTTGCATGGTAATGGATGCTCCGTGCGTTACCAACATCGCACGCTGCCAAATATTTTTTGCTTGGCCGTAAAGTGAGTAAAGACTTGAAGATTTTTTGCTGTCATATCCGTTATCCCATTGGCATTTTTATGTTTTTTTTTTATATTTGTTTGTCCGAAATGAACAATTCGTGCATCCGTCGCAGGTCTTGAACTTGTTTACGATTTGTTTTCAGCTTTCATTTCTCATTCGGTTTCCCATGAATTTCTTTTGTTTGTCTTTAAATACGCACTGCCTGGCCTTCACAATAAAACGATTGTTGACGTCGGGTCCCGGTTTGGTCCGATACTCTACGCGGTAAGTTATATTGGTTTAAGATTAGTGGTTCTGAAACGTTTTGTCGCCGCGGAACCCTTTCACTGCACCCAAAAGCGCTGCGAACCCCTTGGTTTTGTCAATCTATTTTCGATTATTGGGAAAGTAGATTTGGTCGCTTATGAGTGTATGCACCTCAACCGCCCCGGCAAGAAACAAATTACAGGCTTCAGCCTGTTTGCTGCCAATTGCCGTCACCAAAATCAAGCAAAAAAGGTCAGTCGACTTGCAACATGAACATTCAGATTACAGTTGTTGTGCGATTAAGCTAAATAATGGCCCAAATAGGCGGATAAAAACTAGCGGATTTTCTTGATTGGATTTTAGTTTAGGGCTGGTTAACGCCTCTGTGAACGTGCCATTGTGAATGCCCCTTTCACGTTTTTGATGAAAAGAAGCAAGCTGTAAAATTCTTTCCTCGTTGCCGTGCGTTCAAACTTGCAAATAAGTATTTTATTACAATAAGCGTTTCGACTGTTCGCGAAATCGATTGCAGGACCCCGGCTTTTACCGAATGGGCTCAGAGGTCGATTCGTACATGTGGTTGCGCGATAAACGGAAACTGCGTTTCGTGGCGGTTCGAAATATTTGGTCATTTCCGTTGTAGGCGCATCTGTTCACTTCCGCTGAACGCATTATAGGAATCGAGGTGAATTCTGACTTGTGCAAGCTGCAAAATCTTATCATAGCGAACTACGGTTTCGGCGACAGAATAACTGTGCTCAACCAAGACGTTTTAAACTGCTCGGATGTCTTGAAAAGCGGTGAGTTTTTACCGTGGATCTACTCATGCTGAACGATTCTTGTGTCGTAACTTTGCCGCGCGACATTTTCTCGACAGACTGTACCCTGTGTTTCGAGGTTGGAACGCGCCTTCGGTGATTGGTGTACGTTTCTTGCAAGCTCGTAGAAATCCAGGGAGTGGGGATACGTTATAACCTCATTCTTTTGCAAGAATGGTACGATGTATGCTTTTGTGCCCACCACAAAGTAAAAAATGGCAATAGCATGCACGAAAGAGTCTGCGTGACCAATGCCAGCTTTGAATCTCATAAAGCAAAAATTCCGTGCTTTGTTTAGAAACTTCCAGTACTTATTCCCTACCCAGTCACAAGAAGAGATTTACGCTCCTGGTATCTTAATTTTTGCGTCGAGCAGAGAATGGTTGCATTCAGACAAGACCGATGCTTCAGGACATTAATCTGAGGCATGCTGTACGCTGAAGAGAAATCATTGGATTCGTTTTCAGCTGACGTAATCGTGATGCACAACGTTTTCGAATTTTTCACGGAGGATCAAAATCTCGAAAAAATGTGGTCGTTCGTCATCGGTGCTTTAAGACGCCCGGGTACTCAGCTCGTTACATGTCCCAGCTTGGAAAACTCGTTGCAGCCGATCGGGGTGAGTTGTCGAGAAATCTAATTAGAGATTGCGGGACATTCTTAAAGTATATTTGTCTCGCGTAACGTTTAATGGAAATGGTATGCCGACTTGACTCGAGAGTCGTATTTTTTGCGAACTGATTTGACTGGATTATTTTAGGCAGCTCGACTTCAACAAGAAATTTTTGATTCAGGTCATACTGTGGGAGTTACAAATTCAGCAATTAGTGAAAAAAAATTTCAGCAACATATCTGACTTTGGAGTTTTTCTGCCACTAATCGAACTATCTTGCTATCTTCTAATGCTCGGCTAATTGTTCAGTGTGCCTTGAAGAAACTGAAAATATTATTTCCAAGTGTTATTAAAGTAGGGGTGATGGCAACATTGCGAAATTGTCCATCACGCTGCAACAAAACGAGGTTGTTGTCAAAGCAACAGAATGCAAAAACGCAGCGAAATCTTGCCTAAGATTTCCAACTAATATCGAAACATTGCGAATAAACGTTTTTTCCAACCACAATAAATGAACGTTTTTCTTGGCCTGAAAATGCTTTCTCTTCGTCTTTTCGATTCGTGTGCGCGAGGTACGTCAGAACCTTTGATTCCTTGCAACTGCCAGAACCTGAAGCTACAATGCTTGGTCGCGATTCGTTAAAACGCCATTGGAAAGGGATCGTCTGTAGTAGTTGACTTTGTCAAGCAACACAAGGACTGCAAATGTTGAGCCGGTACTTGCCAAATGTGTCATTAAGAAAACCCAGGTGTTTCTCGATCTGCTACTCACTGTGCTCAAAACGCTGCCTAAGATAACCAAACGTAAGCAGCGTATAAAAATCTTGCGGTTGATTTAGGAATTAGCGAAACTTCTGCGAGCGTTGAAAGGTTTTGTCACGATCGCGATGAGGTTGGCTCAGTCACTGAAACCAAAACTCGACAAGCTTATCCACTTTTTTCGTGAAAGTTTGGCAGTTTTCTGAAGTAGGCATTGGAAAAACTTTGTCACGTTTGCGGTTTTGGTGTTGGTTTGATTTGCATTTGGGCGCGTGAGCTCAGTTTTTACTTAAGGTATGGATTTTATACATACTCGATCGCCTCATGGTTACTTGCTTGGTTTGGAAAAAGCATTTGTCGAAAAAGGAATCGTTAAGAAAGATTGGGCTTGAACCGCTCGGATTTCCCTGCCTGCGCGTATGCAAATCAATGCCCTGCTGCATGGCGAGATAGGTTGATAACCTGTTCATCTGTTGCTTTGCTGCTCACCGAACTCTTTCATATCAAACAATTTTGATCATGAACCTTAAGTTCGCGAATTTTTTTTTGGTATGTTTTATAAGCAGATCAAGTTCGCTGAGTATAGGTGCAGCGTTATGAAAGAACATTTTCGTGAAATCACGCGTGCAATTTGTCGGCTAAGATCGCGATGTTTTCGTCAGAACTGAAAAAATCTAACGTTTTTCTTTAAATAAAAGTGTTAGTGTGTTCGTGCAATTATTAATATATTTTTGAACGTTAGATGTCACACCTGATCTCAAGCTGGGTTAACGAGGTGGAGCTGAACTACGACGGTTTTTCCGGTCAAAGCGACGACAGCATCGACGACATCCATCTGTATGTGGTAAAATAAAATGTCGTGCTTTTTGCTCCCTTCTGTTTCAGACAAAAGACAGTTACAGGATAAAAACGCGATTTCGAACCGTTCGCAGGCGCTTGTATGGCAAGTGTTGTTGATCATCTTGGAGTATAGTTTAAGCCAGGGGTGGGCAAACATTTTCTGCGGAGGACCACATTGAAGATTTTATTACTACTGAGGGCCACATGCTTGTATTACAAATGTTACATCTATAATCGCTTTGAAACCTTGAAAAAAGTTGTACATGTGCTACCACCAAGGGCGGACTGCAGCCAGTAAGGTTGGGGGGGGGCGATTTCAGAAATACTTGGTAGTCAAGCGTCGTTTTGGAGTATATATTGTAAGAGAGATGAAACATACTTCACAACACTGCTATGACAAAATAATGGACGGCAAAATGGCCTTGTATCGCGAATGTTGTTTTCCGAATTGTACAAAATCATGGTGAATAAAGTTACAGTACTTTCGTAGGTTTTAGGGGGGGCGATCGCCCCCCTCTGGATCCGCCCCTGGCTACCACAAAATGAAGGTAATAGTCACTTCCGGTTGAGTAAAAATGCGGTTTCGAATGAAACGAGTGGAAAAAAAAATTGACACAGTAAACCTCGGTTAATCTGGATCTTCGCCAAAACCGGATAAAACTGGTGGCACGAATGATTTCTAATGTTTTTCTTTTTCAAAATCTTCGGTTTAACCGGATTTTTTAATCCGATATACCGGATAAAATCTGCTCTTTTCGCATCTCGTAATCCGGATTTTTCTGCACTTTCACGCTCTTGTGTTCTCAAAGTGCATTCACTGGTCTCTAGGAAAAATTCGGCAGCTTTCAGACGCAACACAAGCGTGCTCACGATCACCAACGAACGTTTAGCATCATGATAACAACGGCAGCAACTACGCGCAACATTTAGCTCATCGCAGGGACGATTATTACGTCACACGCGGGCATAGCATGTCGCGTTGAACATAACGCTCAAGGCACTGGGCCATACCACGGTTTCAATCTGTTGATCAGTGCTGAGTGTGCATATCTAAAGGAGTATTACCCTGAGTGTATTGTACTCGGTAACATGTCTTAGTCACTGCTTATGGACCAGTCGCAGAAATCTCTGCGTCAGTCCGAAATCCCAGATTTC
>JGI24159J19872_10003322_pt1 | contig 19945 bp, 11 predicted proteins | sample Ectturendosymbi4_FD_19872 | JGI IMG/M metagenome (IMG submission 19872) | reverse complement strand
TTTGAATGTTATTCATTGAAACTGTTTCATTTGTAAAACTGAATGTGATCGAACTGGTAAAGGAAAAAAATGGGAAGAATTGGAACATCTAACATAAACACCTCTGTGGTGCAGGCTTCAGCAATTTTTGTTAGAAAATAATGTGGGCTCTGTGTATGTAATAGTTTATCCTCCTCACTTGTCAGAAAATGTTCAATAGTTTCAATATGGTGAACATTTGAGATATTATTGAAATGTGAGTTTTTAGCAAAATGTTTTTTTGTATAAAACGTATATAACTTCAATCCCAATTGTTTCAAAATCTTTGAAAAACATAATTACCAAACCTATATCAATAGAAAATACAAGCATAGTGCCATTAAATTAGAAAAAAAAATTGTTTGCAATGTTGCGTCAACAGCACGCAATTTGAGGTCAAAGTTCGGAACTAAAAAATTTCGTTACAAAATTTTCAACCTCTATTTTCTCCAGGAAAATTGTTTTTTGCTATTTTGACTGCAGATTTGGATTCCTTGACCTTCAAAACTTCAAGAAACCAATTTTTGTGCATCTATGTAGAGTATTTATTAAGATACAAGCAAATTTGCATTGGCCTATAAGCAAAAAAAGAGTGCTCGCATGGTAAATCTTTACCTACCGGCGAAAATTTCAACAGGCCATAACTCGAGAACCGTACGAGATATTGAAAAAATTCTTTTTTCTTTGGTCATCATTTTCAAAAAGCAATAAAATATATGAAAATAAGTTAATTTTAAAACATAGGGTTACACCTCCCATTCAATTTGGTATGGAATGACCGCAAAGTCAGTCAAGTACTATCACACGCAACTCTCCATACATCTCACCAACATAGCATCTTAATAGCAATCAATAATAATAATGTTTGCATCTGATCGATGAGTTTTTCCACAAAATTATTTGGTAAAGCATTAGAAGCAACGACCGAGTCAGGCGTAAAATATCTAAAGTGCTGTTTTTTCCGCCCATCATCAGCAATACACTTGTAAAAAAGTAAACAACGTACGCTTTTACGTTCTCAAGTTTATTACCAAATAAGATTACGTACTCGCAACACTCCATTGGTGAACTGTCTGCTATCCGTCGGCGAGCAGAAGCCCAACCTGAGGGCTGAGTGAACGCTTGGACCGGACATGCCACTCATCCTAAGATCTCTGAAGTTTCGGATTAGCAGATACGTGTACGATTGCCTGCATACGTAAACATAACCCGACACATAGGAAAACACGTAAGACCGGCCAACTATTTAGACATTCTTTAAAAAATTATTTGCAGAGTCGATTTCTTTAGTTAGTCGTTTTGTCTACATTTGAGCACAGCTAGACGCGCTTGTAATTGTAAATGTAAAGTTGTAATAATTTTCGGTATACCAAGATTGTCTGTCATAGCACATTGAATTAATTGGTATCAGAGGTCGGCAACCACCGGCCTTGAGGCGGAATATGGGGCCTATAGCTTGTGTTTCAGTTCGGCCTAATGCACTCATAGTTATTTGTGATATTAATGCTGATCTACGCTTTGCTGCTTTGTACTTGCGCTCGGAAAACTTTACCAATGCAAATCTGTCTGTTTCATTATATTGTTGGTTCGCAAAAACACGGTAGAATCAATTAATGACAAATCATTTACTTTTAGTTTGCGAATTGAGTGAAGCAGACGGTAGTCTGGGGCGTTTTTACCAAGGTAGTCGCAAGGGCCAAGAGGCCTTGGCCCCCTGGATTTTGAAATTTGACATTTTCCTATTAAATTTTTAGGAAAGAAAAGTTGTTTTCTTAGTCTCGAGTGGATAAAATGAAACTTCATCATTTTTGGTCCCCCTGCAAAAATCCACTGTTGGCCCCCACGGAAAAAATCCTTCCGACGCCCATGGGTAGTCTGTAATTTCACTACGTGTTGCTATCCACTGCCACCGCGTTTTTGCGAAGCGCCATCGGAAAAATATTTCGGGATCATACTGACACTGTAAAGTACTGTACTATCATAAAATAGAATGAGTTTTGTTCCCTTAACCCTGCGTTAATACCTTCGGCAGTGTTTCCAGCCAGTATGTTTAATGGTGAACACTTTTGCCTTTACTTGCTGTTCATATTACCGACAAAACTTTCGCGTTGTAACCAAATTACCGTACATGAAGAGCAGAAGTATCGCACAGTTACCAGCAGTCTGCGGAAGGTTTACCTCGAACGTCGGGTCTTCAACCGCGAATGGGCTGAACAGTTCTTCTTGTCTAACGCGGTAACAAAGCCATTGTGTTTATTGTGCAATCACACCAACATTTCCGAGTGCCTTATGTGAAGCGTGCTTGTGAGCTGCCAAGAAAATGTATCCCTGCACCGATGCAGATTTCGTATTGTGTACTTGATGCTGTGGACGTTATTACTCTCAAGCAACAGAAAACTTTCAAAGCAATACCGCTGTCTGCCTCAGTATGACTCGACACGTGAAGACTTGGTCCTCTGCTCCGTGAAATTCAAAACTCTCGATTTATTGTCTATCGCCTTGGACGAGAGTTGTAATGTTAAAAACACTGCGTAAATTGCCATCTTTGCGCGTGGCGTCACAGTAGACCTGGTGGGAATAGAGAAGTTTCTCTTTTTAACGTCATCCCGTGTGTTTCGAACGGTCTCCAAAACAATGTTCTGTGCTTGTTTACATGGGCATCGCAATCCCCCATGGATTTCGAAATTTGATATTTTGTTGTAAACTTTTTAGTGGAAAGATGTTTTTCTCTTAGTTTCGAAGTTGCTGAATTTCATTTTACCACGGTTGGCCCACCCCTGAAAGAGTCCTTTTGGTCATCTCCTGGAAAAATCCACTATTGTCCCTCCCCTGGAAAAAGTCCTTCCGATGCTAATGCTTGTTTCTTTGGCACACCGCGTTACGCATCCATAGTGTGTCTACCGTGCACGTCTTCATGACTCATACAATGAACTAAAACAACCCGTCGATGAAAACCTTGTTTCTTCTGGCCTAATGTGCTTTCGTGACTCCTGACGCGGCCTAGTAGTCCGAAAAGGTTGCTGATCCCTACTTATACCGTGTGTATTCAATGACGATGGCATTAAAAAGAAAAAATGCACAGAGTGATGTTTGCAATTTTACCCACTTGTAATGTTCCATGTGCTGTTGGTGGTTTTGGTAAGGCACGAAGTCATAAGTAATGTCTTTTACTCCTTGATGAATCACTGGAATCTTGGACGTGCAACGCGGTGAAGGATTATTACTTGTTGAACCGAGGCATCGCTTCGAGGGACAGCTTGCTGCTCGGCAGGCAGATGGGTCCACAGCGCCCCCGCTGGACACTTCTTGAAACGGAGACACCCGCACGGTCGTCGTGCTTAGCTGAGCGGAAACGCATCTCGTGCTTCTGAAAAGTTTAGCAAATGTGCCACCAACCAACAGCGAGGAAATATAACTGCAACAACGATTGAGATCTATCAGGAAAATTTTGCTTGTTTGGCTGTCGATTGCATGCCAAACGTCCAACAGTAGGCAAAGATAAAAGATCCTTCGTGGTGCAACCGCCGAACTGCGAAACCTATTTACGAATATCTGAATGATGTTTATTTGCAGCAGCCGGCTTGGGCGTTACAGGCCGGTAGCCAGGTTTCAAGGATTGAGGGGAAAATACACATTTAGGGGGAAAGATGTTTGTTTTATGATATCTTTATAACAAAACTTTCTGGGCATAATAAAATTTGGGAGGCGTTTCCCCCGAATGTCACCCGTGGCTACCGACCAGGGCGTTACCCTTTCAAATAGAACGAGAGAAGTGTTTGACTGCCATAAGGACAGATCATTAACTACAGTACTTAAGCCAGAGTTTTTCAACAAGGAACATCGTCTTTGGGGAACGGTTAAGCTTCACAACGCCGGCATTTCTATAACAAATATTTTGAAACAACAATTACAGGCTCTAGCTTTGCAGCAGGCTGTTTGAGGAATCTCCTGCCTGGTTCTGCTCCCGGCTTCTTGCAATAACTCAAGCTTGCACTCATCATTCAGCAATATAATAGTTAAGTCATAGCAGTGACCCACACCAAGCGAATCAATCACAAATTATTGCGTTAAGGAAACTACGATTTTGCTTTACGATTCGGGTTTGTTTGATAGTTTTGTAGCTGCGTTTAGTGGAAAAGTTCTAATTGGGTTCAATTTTGTAATCTTGAGTTTTGTAATCTGAGTTTTGATCTTAGCAGCAGTACGTACTTTTTTTATTTGTTTCTTTGTCGACTTCTGCGCAGGACTGACGATGTGTCACACACGAAACTAGTTTCCTTAACGCAATAAATTGCGATTGATTCGCTTGGTGTGGGTCACTGCTGTGACTTAACTATTATTGCCAAATATTTTGAGAGTGAAAAAAAAAAACAATTTAATATTGATGCTAAAATGCAAGCTATCTTCATTAGGTTATAAGCCTCCTACACCTGCACAACATAGCGTAAACTCGACGTTTAGCAGATAGAAACAAAGTTATTTCTTTTATTCCACCACACGCAGCTAAAAGTAAAAGCCAATTGCTAAAAATTAACCAAACATGCAGGACAAAAATTGTAAACAGACTTGATTACTCGCTTTTTCTTAGATAAGTATTGCTTGAAGTGGAGTAACAGAGCTTCTTCCTAGCTTTGTACGAAGCATTTGCTGAGTAAGGTCGAGCGATGCTTTCCATTGATTGGGACTTTCTACCCGGGACACTTTGCTGCGACATGTTCAGCTCGCTGCGTAAAGCAGTGATCAGAAACATAGTTATCGCTTCAGGGGTTACGAAAGTATTAATTGCAGCGAAAAAGCAAACAGAAGATCAACGCCGTTGCAAACGAAACCAAGGCTTCGTGGAAGGTTTTCATACTATTTATACGAAAAAACAGTTTACGCAAATAATAAAATTTTTTGGAAAATATCCAGATTTTATTTATACAAACAAGAAAAGCTTAAGACCCGCTAAACGGTAAAGCGAAGTTTTACAACTTGTAATACAAAGGTAAAGAAATAAGAATTGTAAACTAAAATGCAAGCTTGCGAATATCTTTGGAAAACTGTAACTCACAATACCTCATACTCAATAAAGCCACGAGCAAAAGCTTCTCACACCGAGTTAAGACATTTCGACGGATAATGAACGTTATTGGAAGGGAAAGACTACTTTGGTTGGTCTAAGGAACAATTTCAATGATTCTGCCTTATGGTCAATGTGCTTTTTTCCAACGAAAACGGCCAATGATATAGTTACAAAGGGAAACTATATTTGAGCCTGCCAATCTTCAACAGTTTGCCGTGAGGTTCCGCTGGATCTTTTTCTACCATGCCGGTTGATGGTGCGCAGTCTGAACTCGACTGTTTTTACAAGAGGCTGTTAATTGTATTTTTTGATCAGAAAAAACGTCTAAGTTACGTTTAATTCAGCTCAGATCAATTTGTTGATTTGCACTTGTGCTAGAGCAAGCGCAAGAAAGATCAAAACCTGTTCCGCCAGAAGTGCTGCACCCAGGGGCGTAACGAAGGGGGGGAAGGAGGGCAAAATTCCCCGGGCGCTGAATCACCATGGGAGCACGGAATCACTGCGGGGCTGCAGAGAAGTCCTAAAAATATCACAAGTATTTTCTTCAATACAGTATATTTGCTTCCGAAAGACCTCAGGTTCGAACGCGGGGCGTCAAACTTGCTTCTTGCCCCGGGCGCCACCTAACCTCGTTACGCCGCTGGCTGCACCTATTTATTTTCTGCATAAACAACTGTTGCATTAAACACGAATATTAACCTTTGCGATCAAGTACTGCCCATCGTGAATCTATAGTGCTTTCGCACCCCAGTAAGTGTTTTTGTTCTTGTTAAAGCATGTTATATTTTGATCCAGTACCAACAGCCAGGGTTTGCGTACCTGGGCCAGAACACGTATCAGATGTTGATATCATTGGGAACAGCGACAGAAGAGGACAAAGTAGCGGCGTAGGAAGCAATGTCGTATTTATCCGATTGTTGTCGCCCTTGATTGTAAGCGGCAAGAAATGGTGTTAAAAAATTAATGCAAGCGCCCTTGATTGTGAGCCGCTCTTGAGCGTAGGATACCCAAGCCTCAGATACTTTGGCATACTAATAGCACGTTTCGCGTATTGGCAACCCTGGTAATGATGTTTACACCACAACTGCCTTTTGTTCATCATAATCCCTCCTGTGACGGAGTGTACACGTGATGCTGAAGAGAAGAGAATGCGAAAAGAGAATTTGGTCGACAAAACGGAGCAAAGGAAATACTGACCGTCATCTAGACTTTTCGACATAGTAAACATAAGAAATGTAAGCCGCCCTTGATTTTAAGCCGCACAAAATGGTGAAAAAAAAACATTGTAAGCCCGGCTTACAATCGAAAAATACGGTATGATTTAGCTTTGAGAACACGCGGTGTCGCCATTGAGTTGAGGTAGATTAGGGTTCAGAACACACAATGGTTGAGCGAATCAAAAAATTATAAACCCACAGTGGAGCAAGCAGTAAACACAAGCACAAAAAGATCGCTTTTTAACTTCATATTGACAGTTGCGAAATCTATTTCAATTACAGGAAGTTCCACTAAATGAAACTACGATTTTAACATTTATGTCATTTAAAACTGGCGTACCCGAATTAATCAGTGAAAGATATTAACCCAATTAGTCTCACCAGCATGACGTGTTTCCAGCAACGCAGTCAAGCACAAGTTCATCTTCATTGGTATCTGTCAAAACTTTCCAAGCGCTAAAACTTTCGTTTTGCTGTTGAAAAACATACTCTTTTACATGATTGAACAACATCAGTAAAAAGTCATCGATTGAAAGACTAGTGTACAAAGGATGTACACATGCAAACACTTTCTTGCATTGAAAGAAACTACGCGCTTCTTGCGTATACAACGCGGCAGACAGCCGTGTTGACAGCACTGCCTCTGCGAAACCTAAAATGTTTTAATCTTTTTGACAGTTCTTTCGAATTTCAATTTTGTATTTCGCTTGAAGCCAGGCTTCTGCGAGTCTTATTGCCGTAAATCAGTAGTTTCCAACTGGCATGAACTCGCGACGCACTAATCCTATGCATAAAATGAAACGACGCATTGCACAAAACTCGTATTCACGGATGGTTATCTAACGCGCTTCATTGGCTTGCTTGTTGTGACACAAAATGTGGTGTTGTGTTTGAAACGGCTGTGCGCATTTCGACACTTATCTTCGAGTGATACTTTGTTTTATTACCGCAAAAGCGGATAAGCAAGTTTCGCACAAGTACTAAGCAACAAATGGAATTCTAATCCGGAGAGCTTTAGATGCAAAATGTATATAAGCTGGATATAAGCTTGCGACGCCCTTGTAGTGCCAAAACGACACACCTTACAAATTCGCGAAATATCGGGCAAAAGTTGATAAAAATCGGGCAAAATTCCTTTAAGAATTTTAAAAATTATCTTGTAAATCAGACAGGTTAAAATAATTTCCATATTTTTTTTATTTTAGTGAAGATACCTTTGGTATCCAGTACAGTGATTATACAAGGTTGCAAACTCTTTTTTGCTGTTGGCGATTGAACAAATGTCCAACCTGATCTTGTGTATACCCTTAAAAAGGTGACATGATAGTTGTGTGTCCTGTCATGGCTTAAAGCCCTACTCCATTTATTGCGCTGGAAGACACTAATGTCAACTGTTGTTATTTTTTACTCATTGGTAGATAATTTAACACTTCTGTTTTCGAGCAAAAATGTTCTCCTCCCAAACACTTTTGTTCCCATGCGGCTGTAGTTAACAATATTAAAGGCTTTACTTAAATCAAGGAAAATAGTGTGATCTTACCACTATTCATGCTTTCCGAAAAAGCTTTCATAAATGGCAGACACAGCTAATCTTGTTGATGAATTATTTCGAAATCCGAATTGAAAGTTTGTAAATTTTTATTAAGAAAACTGCTTAATCTATCAAAATACTTTTTTCAAAAAGTTTTGATATTGTAAGAAAACTAGACATCGGTATATGATGACTGGGTATATATTAAAGTTTCATCCCAGCTTGATCAAACGCAGGCGCAAACCGCCCAAGGGCATGTTGAAGGTCCTGCTCGGAAAGCAAGAAAATTTAGGAACGTGGGCATTAATAGGAACCAACGAAAGTGAAATACTTCAAGTACTGGGTGCCTCTGCTGCTAAACTTAATGCACATCGTCTTCGTTTCATGGAATTGATTTTGTATGTATTATTTTCAATGAATACATGCATGCAATTTTCGTTTGAAAATATTTGAGATGCTGCTGTGAAGTATTTCCTCGATATAATTGGGAATACATTTGAATGTGTTGTGAAACTGAAAAGGCTATAGGCCGATTCAAAGTTTCTGTGGACGCGCAGTGTTAAGCGTTTGAAGTCCATGATAATTAGAAGACGTAGAAACACCTCCAGGTTCGGCTTTGCTTGGACAGCCAGCTCTGTCAGAGGACGGCCATAAGCCATAATCGTCGCCAGTGCATGTCCGTGTTTTTAATTTTTGTTCGTGAGCCATATGGCACGCGGCGTGTCCGAGGAGAACCAAATTGTCCACAAAAAAAGCAAACAGCTGATCCTGCAGGTTTCAACAGCGACACCTTTGTTGACTCGGCTGTAACCGTCTATCCTACGAAGCAATCACTACACTTGGAAACGAGAGGTTAACCTCTGCGCCATTACTCTTAACGGGACAGGGCAGGCAATATTTCTTGTGCTTGTTCTTTGTACATTAGCTTTATATTTCAGTCTTGCCAATGTTAATTAATTCTGGTTTCTCTTTCAGATTCAGAAAAAATTGAGAGTTCTCTGGTAAAAATAGATTTCTCACCCATTTTCTTCACTCTTAATGGCAATGCTTTAAATTTTTCTTTCAATGCTCTCATTTTTTAAGTGGAGGATGAAGGGTTTTCAGTTTCGCCTTGCATATTACAATCGATCTTACTTAAATGTCGAAGATATTCATAAAATACACAAATTTGGAGACCAGAATTGTAAATGCAGAGAAAATCACAAAATTCTTGTTTTTCAAAACTGAAAATAGCTAACACTTCTTACTTCAGCTCATATACTCGTGACATTGCTCTTCCACATGACAACCATCTTGCAAAGTTTGGCACGTTTATTTACAAAGTTTGGCAAATAAACGTGTTTTAAGTGGTCTTTTTTTGTTGTAATTAACCATTTTCACAACTTTGTCTAACACATCTTGGATTTGAGTCTAATGTCATTCCAATAAGTACTTTGCAATGAAAAAAACAGTGTTTTGTAGTGATCTCACTATTCCCCCTTTTTGCTAGTGATACAAATCTAATTGACCCAACCCATCGACGGAGATCCATCTGTGCAAATTCCTAAATATTGTTCAAAATAGTCCAGTTTCTTCCAGATACTTCATTTCTGCGCTATACCAGATAGGTAGCCTCTTGAGTTTTCGTAGAATCTTTGAAATTTGTTGTAAATGACTGGCTTTGTTATTTTCCGTGACTCAAAATTCTCTGGAAATAAATTTTTGGTCTGCGAGAAATGCGACGACGCTTCTTCGCAGTGTTTGTTCAGTTCACTTGGTACCATGGCTTCGTATGACAATTTTGCATTACAGACAAGACAATTTGGTAGAGATTGGCCTTTGTCATGACATTAAGTGAAACCTACTCTATGTTCAGATAATTGCCACAATTAAGAAGACATCTTTATTTTACTTTCGGCTGTACTTCAAGTTTCAAGCTGTTTCTTCTGGAGCTACGCTTTGACCGACATCGTTTGACTTCCCGTTTCGTGATAAACTTCTCCATCACAAATACAATGCGAAACATGTTTGTTGTTGATAGTTTAATGACTGCTCTTACCGCATAAAGTATAAAATCGTAAAATGTTGCACAAAAATTGTTACGACCTTACAATTCATGTATAGAAAGCTTTAATGTGATTTGTGAACGTTTCATAAACACCTAGAGCGGATGATGCCTACATCGTAGGCGAAATATATACTCTGTAAGATCTTAAAGTGTCTGATTCTTTGCTGAGAAAGAATCTCTTTCCATAGACAGTGTTACAATACGTAAAAATATAACTTTCACGAAAAAATTTGCCGTTGTGCAGGTCCGTTGCCACGGGGAACATTCGGGGACAGTTCCCCCCAATTTTTTGTTCCCCCAAACTTGGTTTAGCCTAAAATTTTTTTCACACATACTGCATAATAAAAAGAAAAATCTTGCACCCCTAAAATGTGTTTTCCCACAAACCTTAAAACCTGGCTACGGGCCTGCCCTTATGATGTAACACAAGTAACAATATTTTTGCATCGGCAAGAATCATCGTACCTAACCACATAAAATAGGCTAGTGTGGACGTGGAGAAGAAATGTGAAGAGTCCCTTTTGAGGAAAACACTCCTGAAACGTTTTCTACGTTTTTATTACCTATAAATGTTACGAATGCCAAACACAAAGTATGAACTTCTCGCGGCCCCCTGAGTATTGCAAATGACACTCCAAGGTGCCGCAGTGCTCCGTTTAGGAATCACTACCTTACGGCAAAACCCTAGGGACGAGCCTGAGTCATTGTGGACATTTACTTGTCTCGAAGTCATGTCTACCAGACAGTAAGAACAAAACGAGGAGCCTGTGTCGTTAAACAGTATATTTTGAGAAGCCGCGTTTTTGTTCATCTAGTGAACTATTTTGGACGCAAAACTGAGATCTCCAAATATTAGGTGACTGCAACGGCCATGAAGAATGACACTACAGTTACGGTTAGGGTTATGATTGTTCACAGCAATTAAAGTTCCGACTCGTAAATATCAAAAATCAGACCTGGATTCTCTACTGAACCGATTTTGAACTCCAAATGATACTCATAGGCTGTATAACCGTTACTTTTTTTGGAGAGTCAGCAGGTTTCAGAATGCTGTATAGGGGGAAACCTTGAGCCTTGCCGAATCAAACAAAACTACACGGCACAGTAAGTAACATGTTACAGCAATTAACCCACTTTACTTCCTCGTCCAGGCACTTACTTGCAAGGGTCTTCGTATGCTGTGTGGAGCAAATGCTTCAATAATTTCTCGGCAAAGCACTGTACTTTCTTCGTTGTTCTGTGTATCTTCCATTACCCTTCAACAGATAGCAGGACACCCACCAATAATAAGGCATTCAAACTGTAAAGCCAGATTTGAGTGGCCTACGTTTTTGTGGTAACTGCGCGTCAACGTCTTAACAAGCAGTTTCAAAACCTTTGTCCACTGGCGCGTGTGAAACGTTCTATTCAAAGATTTGCCAGATGATCTTAGTCAATGTTCATCAGGCTTTCCTCAGTTTGGCAAGACCTTCCAGCTGTGGAGGTTGTGTACAATATCTTCGAATGCAAGTTCTTCATACCTTTGTTCCTAAACAATGCTTTGCAAAACGTCACATTGATGATAGTTAGGCCTGTGGCAGATAGAGCGTGTATCACTGGTGGCACGCCTAGTTTTCACTACATTTAGCGATATTTGGACTGACCTAGTGATCTAGTGATTTTTTGCAAAGTATGTATTCGAAGAAAATCGGTTGTCTTATTTCTAATTTTACAGCCCTTTTTTCTGTAAACAATTGATTACGTGAATCGTTATGTGAAGATTTGCACCAACAGATCATTAGAACAAACAGTGGCCGTGAAAGGGTTGCAAATCATTTGAACAAACAAGTTTTTCTAATCCTAGTTTCTGACTGCTTTCACTTCTGTGCTGTTTATTGTTGCAATGTTACCTATGACCCTATTTTCATTTCTTTACTGGATCACTGAAGCAGAAACATATTGATTACATATTAGGTTGAGTGCAGAGATGAGCGGCTTGTCCCATCTGACGATCCAGTTCTGAATTTTTAAAACTCAGTCCATGTCCAAACATAGTCCAAATTTTTTTTCAATGTAAATTTATAGTGCAAATGAAGTTCATAAAATAAACAAAACACAGCCTCAACAACAAAAACGCCGCAATTGTTTTCCATTACAGTAACTCCGTACAAATCCAGTCCTGAGCTTAACTTTTTGAAGCGATTTACAGGCCGGGCCGCCGGATCCAATCCAAATCCAAAAAAGTTTGTTATAGTCCGGATCCAGTTTAATGCGCATCTCTGGTTGATTGAACTAAAATACTTCGTAAATTTTGTCGTTTCAGCGCTAGAAAGAAGCCTGAAGATTGTCGGTACTGTATAAGATTTTCCAGGCTTCAGCATGATCTATTTTAACAAACTTGCAAATGGTGTAAAGGTTTTTAGGCCATTATGTATATGCATAAATGATTTCAAGAAAACTGTTAACTTTAACGCAGAAATTTTAGATCTAGTTATTTTTTTCAGATCTAGTGAATTTTTGTGAATCTAGTGATTTGGCATTGGCATGTATTGCTCGGCCATCGAAGGATAGAGGATTATTGGTAGCAGGCTGCGTTGTAGACCAGGTGCATTATAATAAAAATCTCTTGCCATTATTTATGTTAGTTCAATATAGTTACCTTGAATATAAATTTTGACAACAGCAAGAGTTTCATTGTTTAATCCACAATCTGTTAGGTTTGCTAAAATTGACATTACCTTTAATGACCGCTGCTGCAACAGAGAAGCACCAGGGTCGTGTAAAAACGGATTAATCTGCACGATGGACAAGGCTCTGCGCCACAGAGTTCAGAATCAGCGTTTCTCAAACGCCGTTCAGCGTAAATTTTATTGCCAGTCCTCGATCCCTTCGTATATCACAATTATCAGGCCTAGCCCGGAGAGCTGACAGCATGATTTAGCTTGTGAAAGAAATTTTTTATCAGGAATTCACCGCTTAACAAACACAGACTGAGCTTCACAAATCCATTTCTGATTCTCGAAGGCAAAGTGCTTATTAATGTACTTATACAATGGTGTATCCTGAACGAAATAACCATCAAACCCGTCTTTTATCTTAAAAGTATGTGTATTTTTATAGTTTATTTATGTGTCTCGCTCAAACACATGGTTAAGATCCATACCATGGGTTGAAAAAATAACATGAAAATGCAGAAATCTTGAGATGTAGCAGCAGATCACAGTGAAGTTGTTCCTTGGTACACACTACACACAGCAATAGAGTGAAGACAGTGAACAATACAGTGAGCAAATACTTAAACAATGCAGCAGCAACTATACGTTGTGTTCAATCACTGTACACAGGAACGCTACGTGGTGGAAGAATAATGGAGTGTTGTAAAAAGCATCAGACCTTTGAATTGCGCGGATATTAAAAGTTAGATTAAGACGCACATCGTTGAACAAAAGCATACAAAAATTAATCCTAATCAAGGCATCAGAGGTCCTAATGAAATAGGTAACTTGATGTGGGCGCACACTAATAGTCCTAGGAATGTAATGTAAAAATAACCACCGCTTTGCACCAATGGTTGAAACATGCCAATTTCCACAAACAATTCTGAAAAACAGTAGATTCTTCATATATGCTTTTGAAGTGTTTGTAAAATTCTCTACCATGACGTCTGCAATTTTTCTACCAATTCTTCTCATAATGGCGAGAGCCAATCACTGCACAGAGTGCAAAATTTTGGTGTCTGCACAAACCTTCTTGCAATTCAGGAATTGCTGCAGACCAAATGTTATTTTTTCATTGCAAGCAGTATACACCAACAGTAAATTAATATTATCAGGTATTTCACAGGTAACTGCGCTGGAAACGCAAAGCAGTCTATATAACATTGCTTAACCCATGGTTTTTTAAAGTTTACCTTGACTCATACCCCCGAGAAGTATCGAGTTTAGATTTGGGTCCTATCGAGTATTATATTTCGGAATAGATGCATCCTACAGTGAAGCCTCGTTATAACGCAATTGTTCAGAAAGCGCTATCACGAAATAGAAATTATTTCCGACGATGAACCCACCAATGAGATAACCCTTCCCAAATTGGGCCCAAATTTTTTCAACTGTTTTGTGTATTGTCAAAAGATTTTATGGACTGCGCGGCCTAACGGTTCCGGATGACGAGACAATCGAATGGCTGCTCAACACCTGCCCAGAGATCTAGTGCGCCAAGCAGTGGACAACAACAACTTGCAAACGACGAAGATCGTCAACTGCGTCAACCATGCTATGCACGATATTGGCAGAACTTCGAATCAACCATATTTAACTTTGTGACGTTGGAAGGGCTCATAGGCGTTAGTTATTTAATTGGCTTGTAAATACAATGACATCAGTCATATGTATATAAATAATAAGCTATGGCATTTATATTGACCGTTTATCCATATCGACTATTTATTAGCAAGCTGCATTTTGTTTTGATTTCAGCCTAGCGTAAACTTTTAATTCTTATTCAGTTTGAAAGGTATTTTGACCTTCGGTGGCTAAATTTTTCTCAACCTACAGCATGTCGCCTCTGGTTCAAAAGCATAAAAGCCATTGGGCTCTTACACAACAGCCACAAGCATAAGTATTCAGAACAAGTGATTTGGATGGTTCTAAAAACTTTTTAGTCAGGGCGGCGGAAATCGCAAACAAAACTACTTAACTTACTGATTACTTATATTAAGGACATGCAAATGCAGCTGCTTATATAGCCACACCGTTTGTGACTTTTAAGACTGTGATCCATCGAAAGCAGAGGTTCTTAACCTGGGGTCCGTGAACCCCTAAGGGGTTCGTTACTTTAGTTTGAAGGGTCGGTGAATATGAGGAATAATAGGTTTTCAGACATTTCGGTTACTACTACCATTATTGAAACTTAATGTCGAATTTTTATTGCAACGTTTCTTCTTGAGGGGTCCGTAACTTTTATTAAGATGTACTAGGGGTCCGTGTCCTACAAATGTTTAAAAAACGTTGATCTAAACTCTAAAGTCTAAAGCAACTTTCAACTACTGCACCTTTCAAAAGAGCGAAACTATTCACGCACTTGCATGGGCGTCTGCAGGAGGGCATTTGCCGCTTCCGCTAGTTTGAAAAATCCATTGTTAGCGTGACCCGTGTGCGTCAGTGAAAAGCTTAATCAAACTACGCTTGTGCAGGCTTCTTTTCACACAGTATAAAACTACGTGGCTTGTTAGAATTTGCCTGTGCAGGCTTGAATACGTCTTAATCGCTAAGGTTTAGGTCTGACTTCTGACTGAGCGCTAAGGGCAAAGCTGTATTTGCTGCAGAGTTGAGAAAAACCCGTTTTTTTTTAAGTAACAGGTTTCTGTTCTTTTTTTAAGAAAATCTGAAAAATTCCATTCTCAATTGTTTTTATTGCATCATGAAATATCACCATTTTCAGAATTACACAAGAACTTGTTATACCTATTATGGCATTCAAAATTTGAGGGTAAAGAAATGTGCCCCATCTTTGTTTTCGCTAAGTGTTGTTGGTCATTTCACTCCAAAGTGGCTTGGCAAGCATACGCACAGCAAACAGAGAAAAGCCTTTGCCACACAACCTCTGCAGTTTCACGTCAAGTTTTATGTGGATGCCCTAGTGTTAGTTCAGCATCTATAGATTGTATTTTTCAACATATGATTTGTTATGATCCAACATCAGAAAGAGTTTAGATGTAGGGAAGGCAGAAAAATTGGTTAAAATGTAGTGATTTTACAGAACTGAAGAAGATAACCATCAGAATTTACTCAAACTGTTCGATTATTCTTCTCTTTTTTTCAAGTCCTTCAAATTTCGTTGCTGTTAGTTTTGTTTTATTAAAAATAATTGACAGTTAACTGTACAAGCGTGCTGATTATTTTGCTTTTTACTTCATAGTCGAGTTTTCAAAGGAAAACTAGAGAGTGGGTTTTGGTGGGTTTCATTATTTTTTTTAAGTGGGGTTGGGTCGGGTTTAATTACATCAACCCTGATTTGCTGTGACGTGTTTTCATAATTAATCTGCTCAATTTTTCAATGCCTGCATGGTGGTCTACATTAAATTATCGTAATATGCTTGGCTATTGCTGCCAGCGAACGCATTTTTTGTGACTGTTGCCGTAACATGCGGCATTTTCTTTGTGGTGTGGAAAGGATAAAGCGTTTCGTGAACGTCCATTTGCATTGCATCGTCAGCAGCCTGAAAAAGATGAGCCAAATGTCGACGTTGCTTTCTCTGGAAAATTTCTTCAGACGCCCATGCGCATTTGTATTGAAAACAACAGAAGAAAAATCCTGAATTTGTGTGTAACTTACTTCACTAATCAAGAAAATCATTGTCATAATCATAATCAAACGCCATTTTATTTTTGTTGCAGACTGTGATGAACAGCTGGTGTCAAACCAAGTCAGATACCACCAAGCAATTATACCGATAGAGAGTATTCGTTTGACCGATTTGAAGGATTAGTGGGATGACATTTGGTACAGACTACAGTCAATTTTAACGCAACTCATCGAAGTAAAACCTATAATTAGATGGACAGTCCAGCGTTAGCGGTGACCGTCGATGCTTCGGATACGGAGACGCTTCGGAACTGAAGGAAGATGGACGTTTCCTTTCAAGGGGCATAACGAAGGGGCAAGGGGGGCACAATCCCCTTGACTCCGAATTGCTGCGGGGGCCCTGAATAACTGCGGGAGGCGCCGAAAAGCCCCAACAATGTCACAAGCAATTTCTTCTATTCAGTACATTTGCTTCCGAAAGACTTCAGGTTAGAATATAGCGGCGCCAAATTTGCTTCTTGAACCGGGCGCCATCTAACCTCGTTACGCCCCTATAGTCTTGATGCTATGTTCGCCACTGAAACGTGGCTGCAGTGGTTTTAAGAGCAGTCGGCAAAAAGTAAAACAGATATTTGGAAAAACAATGAAAAATTACCTATGATACAGCTGATCATGCGTCAGGTTATGCTTGTGACATAGGGTTTGCATCCAGGTAGGCTTTTCCAGGAAATACCGGATTGAAGGTGGTCAATTTCAACACTGCTAAAGCAGTTCTGGCTAATTTAGTTTATGAAATGTTTTTTAGGCAATATTTGCCGATCGCACGACCGGGGACACTTCGAACAGCTTGTTCGAGGTTTATCCAACCAACAATTTTACCCCTACCAAAAATAAATCTGTATTGTGTTCTTTCATAACTACATGAGAATTCCACGACCAAACAAGAAACATTGAAAACGTAAAGAAAGAAACGGCCATTATAGGAGAGACACAAAGAAAGGCCGTGTGATCACCTGATCTAACTGCACCATTTGCATTTTTCTACCATGTATCGTAATCGTATATACCAACATTGATGCAGGAACGAAAAACTATCCCTAACACTTGAGAAAAAAAGAAAAGGAAAACACAACAAAGAAAAAACAAACGGGCAATCAAGCACACAAGACAAACGAAAAATCAACACACAGACAGATACAGGAAACGACAACCTTTACTTCCTCCTCGCTTTACTTGTTGATATGTGACGCGAGATGCAGTGCCCTATACATATAATTAATCCTGTAACCTTTGCGCTTCGAAAATCAAGCTGCAATTTTTAGGTCAGCTGCCAAAAAAGCTGAGTCGTGGAGATGTGCACACTGTTTGGCTCGCTAGCCCCATTGGATGCTAGACACCGTGTGGGTCGGTGACAGATGGATGGATTGTTTGTGTAAACTAACAAAATGATATATAAACCTGCAGCAAGTGGAATTAAGATGACTTTTGATGAAAACACCTGACAACAGAATGGATACCTTTGTTGCACGATTAAATTATTTTTAAGTATATTTTTGCAAAGTATCCCAAATCGGAAAGGGTTTTCTCACTGCATGAAATCCATAGGTCGTTGCTTCTTTTGCAAACACACTAATGTTAATATTTGCATACTCGGCAAGGTTGGACTGAATTTTGAAAAATAAGAAAAAGTAAAAATATTCTCAATGCTATGTGACTTAGGTCGCATATGTTTTTTCCTACAATTATACACCCACAGCAGTGTAGGACAGAATCCGGGTGTGGGATTGGATATCTTCTAGATGTGTTTTTTTAATAACCGGATGCGGATTATGGAAAATTGTTTATCTATCAATTTTGAATAAGAATATCCGATTAGGACTTTGTTCTCTTTTCGATTTGGCCAAATAAGAATTAGTAGGGTGTTGGCACAATTTTTTCTTACCAACACTGGCAATGCATTAGATTTGTTTGTACCAAACTTCTTGTTTGTGCTAGATTTTGAAAGGTGGTAATTGGTAGAAAGTACGATTTGAATCTTATCTGGAATTCCATACGGTAACATATGTTGCATCGAAAGTGACTAACAACTTCAAGCTATTTTCGATTGAGGCAGGATTGAAACATGTCTTTTTATAAACTAAGAGAATTAAAAAATTTTTTCGAAAATAAATTCACATCTGTTGATATGCCATACCGCCGTTAAATTATTGCCTGAAATATGTGAGTAGATTAAGAATAAGCAGGATTAATTTCTTTTGATTTGCGTAGTCAGCTGTGTAGAAGTCCATCTTTGTTCATATTGTAAACTAACCTGTTAATTTTGTTTTTGATTCATATTTCAGGAGAGTAGTTATCCATTATTTGTGTAAGAACGAAATGCTGATCCACGATTTCAATGAAGCATCTAGTGTTNTTAATCTCAAGTTATTAAGTTTTCTCGAGAAACGTTGTTTAGTCNATTATAGGCTTACTGATGACATACCAGTAACCAGGNGCGCAACCAGGGGGGGCATNTGGGGCATTTGCCTCCCCCCGAAATTTCAAAACATTCCATGGCAATTTTGACATTTGCAGAAACTTTCAAAGAATAAAGATGAAATTTTGTATTGTAATAATTTTTAAGCAAACTCTTATTTGAATTTTCTTTGTCCTCCTGGTTGATGATCTACTTACAAGATTAGTCTTGAGACAGGCCATCTGATCGAAAAATTCGTAAATGATTGGTATTTAACCACAAATACGTTGGAATTGTCAAAACGTGGGAAATCGTTTAAAATGTTGGTAGTTCTAAGGCATTTTTTGTCCATTTGTTCATGTACCACTCTGAAAATTTTCAGTAATGCAGTGTGTTAACGCTTTGATTTTGTTTCTTGCCTGTCGGCTGAGGAAGAGAGTTTGCATACATTCACGAAACGTCAACAATAAATACTGCATTGTTATCACACCAGTGGAGCAAAATTCGCAGCCAGTAGACCCATGGTTCTCAAACTGTTCGTCGTGACGCCCTGGTGCGTCGTTTTAATTTTCTAAGGGCGTCACACAACAGTAAATTTGCACTTCTATCCAATGAGCTAACAACAGTAAAATTCTGTGCAGTTTTATAATTCTATCCAAAGGATAGTTATAAGCTATTGTTAAAGTGCGATGATGCTGACAGTAGATAGCCTATTAAATGATTACGTAACTTTTTATTATTGTTTAATACTAAAGGCGTTGCACAAGTTTTCATTCATTTTGCGTTGAAGGCTACAGTAGTCAGTTATAATGTTCATGCAAACAGGAAACCAATGTAGCAAACCTAAGCGTAACTTCGCTATTAGAAATAAAGAGTACAGCGACAGTTATTTAGATTTTGGGTTCACATTCATCTTGCAGAACGGAGAGGAAAAACCTCAGTTTGTTGTTTGCTGCAATGTATTGGCCAGCGAATGCATGCTACCAAATAAGCTTTAACGTCATCTAACATCATCACAACCGCATTGTAAATATATCTAGGAAGATTTTTTTCGGAAAGTAAATGATCCAAACAGGCAAGTGTCCACCTTTTCACAATAGCGCAATTTCCAACAAAGGCTAGCATCCTACCAAGTTGCGCACAGAGTTGCAAAGTCTAACAAGCCTCACACCATTGCTGAGGAGCTAATACTGCCTGCTGCAATCGATCTAGTGAGTACGATGTTAACTGTTAAAAATGGTACCGCTATCTAATGATTTGCTTGAAAATAAGTGTATAATTCCGCCTTCTAATTTTCGAAGTAAATTTTTGTAACGTCTATCTAACTTTC
>JGI24159J19872_10003320_pt1 | contig 19948 bp, 11 predicted proteins | sample Ectturendosymbi4_FD_19872 | JGI IMG/M metagenome (IMG submission 19872) | reverse complement strand
GACGCCAAAAACGCATTAAAAGTATTCGAATCTTTTGTCATCCCAGCTCTAGTTTCCTTGTTCAACTTGTTTTTTACATTTCTCATTCGTGGCCAAAACCTGTTGTTAAAACCTGAGACGTTCTTCCGAGCAAGCCACAAGAGATTGTGATTGACCAGATGTTTTGGTTTGATTTGGTTGATGCTTTATATTTCTTTTGCAGCCATGTATCGTGCTCTGTGGCCGGTTGTTTTCTGCTGGTTTTTATTAATTGATCCAGTATACGTTTTTGATCTTACAGTAAGGATCCGGATAATGTGCTTGAAATAAACTTATCGCAACCTCTGCAAGAATCCGTACGCAAGAGCTGGCTCAAGTAAATACTCTCCATAAAAGCAACGAAGTTGAATCAATCAGCGATTCAAAAACATTTGCCGATTGATTCACTTGTTTGTCACCTTTGTGGGGAGTAGTTACTTCAATACAGATATGTGCAAAGTTTGAATCATCACAAAAGTGATGAAAACAGAGCCCACTCGGGTGATTCCTCGAAAGCTTGTAGCAAACCCAGAGCTTTTAATTGCAAGAGCCAGGCTAAAGTTCTTGATGAGTTTGCTGCATCATGTTTACGTTTTGCAGAGTCATGGTCCTGGATGCAGGCAAAGTGATCGAGTTTGACTCTCCAGCCAAGTTGCTTCAAAAGAAAGGGCACTTCTACTCGATGGCCAAGGCCGCCGGGCTTGCGTCATAATTTACTTCAAAATTAAGTGATTGTAGTTCATGACCCGTAGTATCATACATTCATGGTTTCAATGTACTTTCATTCCCTTTTGGGTAATGGATACCCAACTGCGAGACTTTTCTCATGCAATGGTAACGCTTTTTGCTTATCCGTGTTTGTTTGCAACATGCTTTTCTGCGAATATTGCATGAGCGTTTTTTTCTGCGTGACTTCCCTGTTTGTTGCTATGGCCACCTGACGTCAGATCCTCTAGCACAGACGTTCACACGCCTGGCTTGTGCGGTTCTCATCTTCCTTTTGCCGCAGAAACTGTGCTTTTTGTGTCTCTGTTAAGTTTCCGCAGGTCGCCTGTTGAAGACATTACGGGAATCGGTCAAGTAATTTGCTGACTTGTGCGTTTCAGGAACAACGTGGACAAAGCTACTTTTTTTTGCCGAATTTTTTTAGGCCATTATTGAATCGGCAGCGTCAAAATGCAGGAGAATTTTTGTCTTAGCTGGACATTTTTGGTTTTGTGTTTTTTATTTTATTTTTTTGTTGGTTTCGAGTAGAAAATTATTCTTTGTATTATCAGATTGATGTTGGTAACAGTACACAAAAATTACGAAAAACCTTTGCACAATATCGACAACTTTTGCACATTAGCTAGACACGCGTAGACGTTGGTACACAGCAACACACATGCGATACAAGGGAGAGAAGGACACCAATAAAACCCGCCAGCATCCCTAGCGGTCTCTCGTCGTCACGCAGAAGTGTTACGCCATGGGTAAAAAATTACGGCTTGTAAAATTTTATGCGTGTCGCTTAAAAATCATGATTTTCGTATCCACGCGTATTTTCATTCACCACGTATTCGTGACCGCTGGTCATTGTCGAACAACGCACATCGATGCGTTGTCGATGACGTCAGGGGTGCTTTACTAGTGATGTCACTTTTGGAACCTTGATATGCATCGTTTACCTTCTTTGTCTGCAGATTATCCGTTCTTAGCTTGTGTGCAGTTTACAGTGCTTCTTGCTTTTGCTTTCGACTGCGACGCGCACAGCAAATGGATGCCACGCCACGTTAAACTGTCTGGGCATTTGTTTTTCCAAATTCAGCTTGGTTTTTGGCATTAAGTTTCAGGGACGTCGGAGATCGGGGGCATGACGGGTTCATTGCCCACCTTGACCTTTCAACATGGGGGCGGCGGAGGCGGAGGAGCCTTTTTATGAAAGTATCGTGGGTAATTTCATGGTTGATCACGATCGACTTGAAACAAAGTTGTTGCAGCTATTTGTGCACACAGGAAATTCAGTATATTTTTCTATGACTTCTTTTATTATTTTTGACGTTGACATTGTTCCTGAACGGAAACAAGCATAATTGGTAACGATTTTTTTATTTTTTATAATTTCCATTGCCTCAACTCTTTTACTGCCACTCTCTGCCGTGGAGGGGCAGTAAAAGAGTTCAAATAGTTGCCACCTTCCACAAACTTAACGGCGTCTTAGGGTTATGTCGGGTGACAACTATTTGAAAAAATGTGAATGCACTCATTTCTACAGCGAAGTATTTGCTGAGCAAGCCACAAGTTTCAATATAAGCAAAACGCTCTTTGTTTTCATTTCATTTTTAAGTCGAACTGCGTCTGACGTTTTCGCTTGATCATGTTTCGAACCGGATGTGTTCAATTCCACTGATATGCAAATCTTTTTTGGTAAGGTGTTGGAAGCGTTTTATGCAAATACGTTTTCTTTTCGTCATGCACATGATGCGACAACGATAAAGAGGTATTAGCGGCTTGCTTCGGTAAACTTCAAAGTTACATCAAACTCAACCATAGTGAAAAGTACGAAAACCCTACAGTTATTGCTTACCTTGTTCATAAACTTGCTTGTGTTTGTTGCTAACGCTGTTGCTGTAAATCACTAAGAAATGTCTCATCTTGAAGATAAGTTATAAGTTGCACTTGAAGCGCGGTAAACGTCTTTTTGTTTGCTCGAGATTCAGTAACGACGAGGACAAAAAGTAGACTGACTAACAATTTGCCGATGTGGTTGGCAAGAAACACATTGGAATAACACTTGCATTTCATTACTTATCATTATGTGTGCTTTCACCACATTTAAGGTTGCCAGACGTCCTTGAGCGCCAAGAATTGTCCTTGAATTTGCTGTCAAAACTTGTTTTGTCGTTGATCCTTGAAAAACATCTTGCTGTCCTTGAATATTTTCCGGCGTCCTTGAAAATTCTTGAATAGTTTTTAAACTGTTCATTTTTGAAATACTGATTACACTGAACATTCAAGAATCAAGAATAAACAATGTAAATGAACAGAACAATGCATAGATTTGTTCCATCTTAAACAGTTTTATAGTGAAAAGTAAACTATTTAAGAACTGTTGTGTCATCTGAACACGCTTTGTTTAGTTTTCGATTTCGTACATGGTTAGCTTAGCTTGATATGCCCATACGTCAAAGCTTGCTGAAAGGGTAAAGTAGCCATGGGAGTCCGTAGAAATTTTTCCAGGGGAGGCAACGTCGACATTTTGCTAATCTTTTTCAAGTTGCTGACTTTGCAATGCAAATGAACATTCAAAAAACGCTTTACTGTTTCTACACCACGAAGAAAATTCCCCATGCAAGCACGCGCTCCATTTGCATCTATTTTGAAATCTTTGTCAAGTGGAGCTGTAGGCTATACGAGTTTGCCACAAAGGTGTACTTTCTGTCATCTGATACAACTTTTGCTGAATTGGCGTATAAATGTCGTCGTCATTGTGAACTCCACACAAATGAGTCTGAAATGGACTTGAACTATCAACTACTACGTTTTCGGCTCTCTCATTAGTCTGTGCTGGTTGAACAGAACTCACCTCTGAAATCGTTTGCCCGAATTGTTTTGTACGCTTCGGCTATCAGAAATGCTTTTGCTTTTCATAAACTGCCTAATGTCCAGTTTTGCGAGCACTTTCTATAAATAAGTCATAATTTAAGAACAATCAACGCTCAGATCAACATTAGCAGCGAAAAAACAAAAAAGTTAGACACTCATGCAAAACTGTTTCATTGTAATTTAACACGACCATCGCACAAAACTGAAATTAGAACACCACGCAGGCGTAAAAACTGAGCAGATGAATTATGAAAACTCGCCACGGTGAATATAGTTTTGCACTTTGTACTCTCTCACAAGCCAGAACTAAGCCTTAACGATTAAGACGTGTTCCCACAAGACTTTTACAGAGGTATTTCTAACAAGCCACGTAGTTTTATACTGCGTGAAAAGAAGCCTGCATAAGCGTAGCTTGATTAAGCTATTCACTCAGGCACATTGTTCACACTCACAATCTCACACTATAATGGATTTTTTAAACTTGTGGAAGCAGAAGCATTGCTACAGATTCACCCCTGCTTCCTTTCACACAGTATAAAACAACGCGTCTTACCGTTATCAGCAGTCGCTGTCTCGCTGCATCACCTGCCAAAGATGTCTGAGGTCAACAGTCACATGCGGAAAAACGCATTAATTATCGTAACTTGAAGTGAACCTTTGAAGATTCGCTGCCGTGTTAGTGTTACACAACTAAGAGAAACAGTAGAACAATGCGCTCGCAAGTTTCGCAACGTGAGTCTGCAGGCGAAGCAGTGGACGAGAGTGAATTGCAAGCTCATCACTGCATCACACCAGAACAGTGAAGCTGGTTTATGTGCCACACCGGTAAATAAAGTGTTATTGCAAGAATTAAATCGATTAATCGGAATCGAGATGCTGACTTCAGATTTTCTAACATTGTTGGGTTCTTAGTCCCACTTTCCAGGGGGAAAAAAACGTTTTTCCCCCTCTGCGGTCATCCATGAAAGTAGTTCACCGCATCTCTTGAAAAACAAAATGTCCTTGAAAAAATTTCAAGTGATCTGGCAACCCTAACCACATTGTATACATGTATCTTAGCAGACGCACCTTGGCACCGTTAAATCCAGCAGGCTTGCGCTGGTGCTGCAGTCTTACGTTCGAAACCTGATCACGCAAGCAATCTACTGAAGAAACCCTTGACTGGCTGTGCAAGAGCATGCGTGAAAAACAATTCCTAGTTTGTTTTGCAAATTCGGCCTTCGAGAAATTTCTACGCTTACGTCAATCACAGCGAAGATGCAGACGCGAGAGGACGTTGAGCCATTGTGCACTTGTCGATATTATTATATCTACACCTTTGTTTTCGGAATTTTGCAGTTATTTTTTCGAATTAAAAAACAAGTAAAATCTGCGTCAAGTTAATTGGCATCAGAACTCTCTGGCAGCTTCGCGACCACATCGAGAACTCTTATTTGTGGTCTGCACACGACATGCTGCGCATCATCCAACTTCCACTGAGTGGTGCCTGGTCTGGAATCAATGGTTTGTTCCGCTGCATGGTCGGATTTCAGAGTTAAAAGTTCTCCGGTATCTGTTAAAGCTATTTCGGAGAAAAACAAAATTAAATTGCTTATCCTTGTCACTTGAAATCGGCAAAATTGGAACAAAATGCTGTAAAAATTTACTCAGAAAACTGGATTCTAAAATTAACAACCATTCAGGCTCTCGTTTACAATTGGTTATGCCAAAAATTCCTTTGTATTTGGGACTTACACAATAAACTGGACGAAGTTCTACCAAATTTTTCCCAGGATTTTGCACTTATTGCTCTTCTGCAAAAATTCATTATTCGTGATTTACCTCTTGATTCATGTGTCTTCCACTCATAACAAAACCCACAAACATGGAGAATATATAATTTCGGTCGAAAGTTTGTCAGAACTGCACTTAGTGGCTAGTCGATATCCGTGAAAGGACAGCTGCAGGAGACCGACTTTAGACCACCTTTAGCGGCATCAGCTCCTGGAAAGAAATTGTCAAGCGGTTTAAAAAAGGAAAATTATGTTTTTCCAGGAAAGGTAACAATAGCCGTGAGGCAGTGCTGGACTTCAGCAGGTCAAGCGAAGCTTGCGAAATTTGCGTCACTCGCTTTCTGTGAACGTTAAAAATGAAAACAGCAAATGCAATATTTCACGCGACTGCATTTTATCGTGGATAAGTTATTTCCAAATGTCCGTATTTTTACACAAATTGTTTGATGGCGGGGAAGCCGCTGGCAACTGGCCACATCTGGGCGATCCCGAGCAAGTGAAAGAAAATCAAGGTCATGACCTTTTGCTCTCCAGTTTTAACTGATTTTTGACGCAGCAAAATCTGACAGAGATCGAAAGTTCCGAAAAGGTTTTTCAATCGGGAAGCGACGGAAAGAATTGATCGCAGGAACGTAAAACATGACGAAAGATCATGGGCGTCGGGAAGATTTTTTCCAGGGAGGGACCACTAGTGGATTTTCCAGGGGTAGCCAAAAATATTTTCGCAGGAGGGATCAAAAGTGGCAGAAGTTCATTTTAACCACTCGAAACGTAGAAAAAAAACGTTTTGTTAGCCAAACCTTTGATCGTAAAATTTGAAAATCCAGCGTGGAAAGGCCTCATGCCACCGCACTTCCGACGCCCATGCGCAGGATGTTACTTCAGCCGTGTCCTGTTCGTGAATTTAAAATTCTACGTATCCAGTCAAAAGAAGAAAAGATCATGCGTCGACCTCCGTTTCAGATGCTGTATTCAATACAGTTGATGCGTTCCTGAAGCGCTGTATGAGATGCTAGCAATGCAGTGTATTCGTTTTTGCATTACCGTTTGGTTTTTAGTTTTTCTTGCGTTGTTTTACTTTGAAAGCTCGACGTGACACGACAAGACTGCACCAGTCAGGCTACCGCCTGTAGCAAGATTGTCGTTAAATAAATTGATATTCACAAAAGAAAAGATCGTTGGAATCCTTCGTTTTATGATGTTTCAACTTGGCGGGAAAAGCAACCCCGAGCTGATTTCGTGCTGATGAATGTAGATCACACGAAATTATAATGAATAAAAATAAAGAAATGAGCATGTTTGCGATTCATAAATTTCGATTACATACAAACACTCCAGACGGACGAGTACTGACGTTATGCCAATAAACACAATGCATCGCAGTTGTGTTAATTTCTTCTTGGTGACTACAAACACTCCCAACAAATAGAAAGACACATTTCTTCCAAACGGAAGTTCCACACCAACGTTCGTCTTGTAATTGACCATAACCGCGCCATATGTTCCCTTTCAGCTTGCCAGGTATCGCCAACCCACTGAAAGTTGGTTTAATTTATCTCGACAAATTAATCACCTTCTTGAACTTATTCAAACGCGTCGCTCTCGCTTCTCTCTTTATTGTAACTGCTGTCACTGCGGTTTCGGAAGGCCCGTGTCAGGTTCCCCGCATGTCTCGTCTATCCTGAGGGTTCTGCCGCTCAGGATTTTGTGGCACAAGTTTTACGCGAGTTCGTTTTCTGTCGCTCCCCTTCTTAGCGACGGTTTCTTGTTTAGGACTGGTCGCCCTATCCCGGGAANTCGAATCGACTGTTTTTGCTTCATTGACAAGGTCANGACTTGCCTCCTGCGATGATGTCATTTCCCGTTTAGTTGGATCGACCGCAACAAAGTTGGTGACGTACCACGATTCTGCATTTAGCGTTTTGTTTTTCGACTGTTTCTCGCTGACGTTAGACAGCTGATTGGCTGGAAGAGCGTCACGTGACCTCTTTCGGTTTGCATTCATGTACGAAAACGTGTACGGTTTGGAAATGGTCGGATGGAAGTCAGCCGCTTTTCGCGACGTTCCGTTTTCGTCGATCTTAACCGTGAATGGCGTAATGAGCACTTCCTTCTGCGAGCACTGGTGACGACGGCGCTTGAGTTCACCATGAGCCACGATCAGCTGCTCCGTTCGGTTTGGCTTCGTTGTTTCTTCGTCCGCGCTTCCTGAACTGGTTTTTTTCAAGCCTTTTTTAATCGTCGTCACTTCGTCACTTGTGATCGGCTTGACACCGTACCAGTGCGAGCCAGTGCCATTTTCCTTGCTGAAAAGCTCCTTGCCGAGTTCCTGCGTTGTCAAGCTTGCTGGCAGCGAAATGGCTGGCAGCTGTTGGACTCTTGCTGTCTCCTGCATGTTGCAATAACCGCATTGCTCGACTGGTGGCGCCACCGCTGGCAGTTTTGCGTCGACCGGTGTGGCCGGCGGGGCGCGTAAGCGACGCTCTACCTGTGGCACGAGAGGAAGCTGTGGCAATTTCACGGTCAGCTGTTTGACTTTCTGGGAACCCGATCTGCGCTTCGCTGCCATCGCAGCATTGCGAGCGTCGAGTTCCGCTTCCGTTGCGCCGTCTAAGCCGTTTTCCTCCCAGGGCATCCGGTCCATACTGGGCGTATCGCTCGAATCTCGATGCACGTATCGCATTTTGAAGCTGTTGAAACGTTCGGGGTTGTTCGTGATACTTCGGATGAATTCGGGATTCATTGCGTCTTCGTCGACTTCCGTTTCTTCCTCGATCGTTTCTCCAAGTCGTCCTGTAAAATGGACGTCAACAGAAAACTTACTTTATTGCCTGATAATCAACTCATCATTTTGGAACATGTCATACTTTTACTTTTCTACAAAAGTGGCGGTGGTCCCGAAAAATAATGGCTGCACCAGTAACTTGCGAAAGATTTAGAATCAGTAAAACATAAAGCATCTCTGAAGGATTGAGGGCTGATCCACTGCACAGGATTTTTGTATTTTTTCAAAGAAATCTGTGAAATCAACAAAACGATGAAAACTCTGGGCGGGTTTAAAAAAATCCTGACTTCTTTTCGTCAAAACACATTTACCGAATCATACCATTGCTTCGGTGGTTGACGTCAATGTGCCCTAAGCCGAGCAGAGGGGCATTTTGCAAAACCAACAGCAAGTTTTAGCCAACGCGCGCTTTTCGTGTGACAAAACAATAGATGCGCTTGCAATTATAGGCGGTAAGATTAGGGGGAGCGCTGCCTGTGGTAGCATAGCCAGCGCAAAATTTTTGGGGGACCAAATGTTTTTGTTTCAAGCGAGCAACAGTATTTGGTTTGGGACACCGCCTCTCAGAGCACAAAACGGCAAGATATGCCAGAAATTTGGGGGAGTGATGGCCTCCTTGCTCCCCTGGTTAGGCATATGATTCGCCGTGCTATTTTTATTTCGAGTAAAAATAATTTCAAATTAGAAAAACAAATTTTGGATCAAACCATCTATATTTTTGATTTTGACAGGAAAGAGCGTCCAGAATTGCACAATCTTTAACGTTTGCACTTAAAAATTATTTTTTGTCAGTTTAATTCTCTTCTGGTATTTTTGGAATGGTTTTCTCTACCAGGTCACAGACCATGGCTTATGACCTGAGCACCCCAAGTGATAGTCATGACTACAACACGCTTAGCAAACTGCATCTATACTTGACGAGCACACAATGATCTCCTTTTTGTACAGATTTGGTGGACCTCTTAATTGCTTGGGCTCGAGGTCCTTCGAACTTAAGGTCACGACGGTCCATGACAGTCTTTAATCCAAAATATAATATTGACGATGTCGAAGCTAAGATGATTCCATAGTTTCGACATACAGTGAAATGGGAAAAGTAGATGTTAAATTGTTGGCCTAAACAAGCAACCTGGATGTGAAAATCATATTGTTTTTCTACAATCTAGTCCAAGTTGATTTATGCAGAATTTCCATGATACCGGTTTCAAACTACCTCGTTGCCAGCAGAAACTTGAAGCTGCTTAAATTGCAGTCACAAGAAACGTCATTGTCAATGCACATAAAAATTGAAGGTCTACCTCACCAAGTGAAAATCAATATACAGGTAATGTAAGAAGAGGGGAAAATTGACCTGCCACTATTGTTTCAGTTGCAATCGTGGTAGACTTTAAAACTTTTGGAAACCTCACTAACAGTATATATTGACAAGCGCTCCGCCTCTCCGGGTTGGGTTCGCTTCGGAGCTAAAGACGATCGGAATTATGGTAGATAACTGTTTTCGAAGATTTGCAGGTGATTTTTGAGTAGCTCAAAATACGCCCAGGCAAGCTCTGGCGTTTTTCGGACGCGAAACAACTTGCTCCGCAGAACATCGCACGATTTATCTTGCCGTGCTGCTCAACCAGATCAAGAGGCAGTTTCTGACCACTAACGCTCGGAATGGACGAGACAGCAGCATTAACTAAACTGCAAGCCACGTGTATTGTACTGAAAAGACAGCGGTTGAAAGTTGTTCATGGGTAGATGGAGGCAGGGGCAAGGCGGGCACAATGACCCGGGCGAGGAATCGCTGGGTGGCATCGAAAAGTCGCAACAATGCCGCAAGTGCTTTCTTCAGTGCAGTGAATTTACTCCTAAAAGTCCTTAGGTTCGAACACTGGGACGTCAAACTTGTTTCTTGCTCCGGGGGGGCATGTAAACTCGGTATGCCATTGGATGGGAGGTCTGCATTACTTTACATAAATTCTGAAGAGCTTTTGTAAGGATCTAAAGTACGAACAGTTGCCTGTTGTTATGATTCAAACAGCTCTTGTACTGCGTTGTTAAAGATTATGCTCGATCGCTGCTTCTACAATCCGCGCCAAGTGTCATTCAGCAAAGATATAGTTTTGCTGATCAGCAGCTACCAGTAGGCTTTGCACCCCGGCAAGGGGGTGCATCAACATCTCACCAAATCAAATATCGCTGTGAACACTGCGCAAATTAAATAACTTTGTTTTGCATCAATTCAAGGAATGGCCCAATTTCCATTTGGTAAAAATGCAAAAGTCTGCCGTTTTTTAACTAAATTCTCGCCAGAAACAAACTTTTATCCTTTTCGTGCATCGTTTTCCACCCGCTTTGAAACCCATAGAACCGCTGATTGTAGCTCCGCAAATCTAGCTCATTGATTTATCGACAAACCCATAGGTTTATTCATAGAAAGTCGCGTATAAGACCTTAGCTGCTGCCAGGCGGTTTTCCCGCCGTCAACCTCAGGGTGCCGAGCAAGTTTGGGGGTTTTGGCGATTAACTGCCAAATTTCAAAAGAATTTTTGCGACAACACTAAGCCACTCAGTGTAGAGACACGCATTGCTGCAGACGAGTCTGAAAATTCGAGAATCGATTTCAGAAAATTTCCTGATTTTTTTCAGCAGACTGTTAATAACCATAGATTATATTATCGTATAAATCCCGTACATGTACGAGAATTGCCATCCTCAGAAAACAAAAATTTCCGTACCTGTACGGCGAAAGGCAGCGAAACTATAAATGCATCAGCGTGAAACATTAGCAATTACAGGACTATTGCAAATAAATGACATGGTAAGCATAGTGTCACTTGCGTCTTACCTGTTGGTATATACACCACGTCATTCTCTTCATCGCTCTCATGTGCTTTTCGAGACATTTCTCCTTTGCCTAGATAATAGCTGAGACTTTGGAAGGTAGCCCGATAGCTTCCGATTAAATCCGAGGGCAAGTTGTTGAACACGACACCATTCGTCAAGTTACCAAAATGGCGGTCGCTCTCTTGTCGTTTTCTAATATTAAGTTTCGGTTTCAGTTTTCCGCTTTCCCAGAAATAATTGCTCGAATTGTGAGTAGATGGAGCCATTTTTGATGCTGTTGGCCGAAGAATATTTTGCTTGCGCGCTTGGTTTAGCCTCTGACCAAGAGTATCCAACAGTTTCTTTCCAGCTTCTGTCCTAGGGCTTTTCACGGCGCTCGAACGTTGGTGCTGTTGCGCTTGATTGCCTCTGACGTCACCGAGCTTCGATTGCGAATCGGCCGGATGCCAAACCAGCGAGGTTTTGGAATTCGGAATCCTGAAAAATTATACAAGCGTATGGAACATGTTCCTGATCGAAATATTGGCACAAGAAACAAACACGTCACTGTTGCAAGCCGGGCTGTGGAGCCGGAGCCTGAAATTTGAGTTCGGGTTCAAGCCAGTTATTCAAATAATACAATGATTTTCCTGTTTTTTGCACCAAATTGTTCTGGAGCCGGAGCCAAAAATCTGAAGATGTTGGAGCCGGAGTTTGACTTTCTGACAGTTTTAGTAATAACTACTGCATGTAAGTATTTTCGGTTTTGTTCAATGCAAATGTATTTGAATTTTGCTTTCAACTTTTTCCTAATAATCGTTCTTTTGGCATGGGTATGATTATCTACTCGTGCATCACACCTACTGCATAAATGTCGTGAACACGATACCATTTGCGTGCTAAAACTAGCCCTGCTGTGGTTATTGTTTAGTGTATAGCAGTGGGTCTTACGTAATTGTCCATTGTTTCAAGCCCCCTGACTTTAAATAAGCTGTAAAAACAGATGAATTTATTTGTAAATTTATTGATCAAACTTTCCATGTTGTAGGGCGCGAAAGGGCTTGCGCCCCCATGGAAATTTATTGACGCCCCCTGTAGTGGCGCGCCCTCCCTGGTTAAGAACCACTGGTGTATTGCATCAATGACCCATAACTTCCTGTGCCGTTTAGAGTTAGCCCAGCCGAACTGCGACCCTTTATTTTGTCATAAAGGGTAACTTATGGTGGAAATACACTTTTCTTCCGATGTCTACTATCGTTGTGTTACATCATAAACATACAAAGCTAGCCAAGTCATTTATGCCACATGCTACTGTGTGTTCTGTCAGAAAAGGTTTCAATCAGTCGATTTGTAGAACGGAAGAGCAGAAAACGAGATTGCATCGTTTAGCTAGCGCGATACCGAAATTTGTAATGCCTTCAGGAGCTAAAAAGCGCAAAGTTTCTAAGGAGGCAAAGTGCAAGAATCTGGCAGTGTTAGCTAAAACCCCGCGACTGAATTTTTCAGCAATACTTTCAAGCAACAACGTTTAAGCAGTGGTGCTAACCAGAGCACCTGAAAATGTAGGTTAAAATCATGACATAAGCTTCGAATCACTTTTCACACTCAGCATGACTGGCCATATTGACATGTTATTTTTCCGGTGTTTTGGTTTGTAATCTCTGGTCTTTGCTCGTTGTTCGGGTGAATGTTGTTTATTGCCGAGTCACTCTCTACCCCAGTGGTTCTCAACCTTTTTTCGACCATGCCTCCCTTAAGTAATTGTCCTTTGTCTTAAGACCCCTAACTTTAAATAAGCTGTAAAAACGAATGTATTTAAAGGTAAATTTAATGATGAAATTTTCCATGCTATAAACCGCGTAAGGGCTCTCGCCCCGTTAAGAACCACTGCTTTAGCCTGAGAAATATTTTTTTTTTAGTAAGAATACACTCTAATGTTTACTTAACGCAGTTAACTCTCTGTGCAGTTGAGCAAGCACTTTTCGACTACCGGAAAAAGCAAATGATGAACGTTGCGAATCAGCGCAAACGTAATTTTTACAAACGATGACGTCACGAAATACGTCATAGGGGCCCTACAGTAAAAATTGCCCCGGGCCCCCTACATTTTAATCCGGCTCTGACTGCCGGGTTGCCAAAATATATTTCAGGCTTAAATGTTGAGACGAAATTAGTGAATCAATGAAACATCGGCGCAAACTAATCATTTTTAGCGTCACACACAACTCATTCGTACAATGTTTACCAAGACCTTCAGGTGAAGAATAAATGTTCAGAATCATGGGCGTTGGAAGGATTTTTTCCAGTAGGAGCTAACAGTGGTGAAATTTCATTTTTACCAACTCCGAAGCAAAGAGAAAAGCGTTTTTCTGCTAAAACGTTAATAACAAAATATCAAATGTCAAAATGCAGGAGGGACCAAGGCCTCCCTGACCCCTTTCGGTGACCATGTTCAGAACTAATTTGAGTGTAGCTTCATTCTGTTGGCGCATAAAAGAACAAAGAGAAACTTTGGTGAATTCTTTCACATGAAGCAGTCGTCATTTTAATCGATCTGGAAAATTCCATTCATTACTATATTGCTGTTGTTTTGTGGAACCACCAGGATCCGGCTGCGGTTGTGCAACCCCCTGTTCCAAAATCTAATGTCAGCACGAAGCCTTTATAAATATCTGGTCCGTATGCAAAGTACGGGACAACAAAGCAGAAAAACAAAACGTAAAGCAAATGACACGGTCAAGTTAACAGCGGCGATAAAACGTTTTTGAAAAGTCCAGTTTAGGTGCACCGTAAGATAAGATTTTTTCGTTTAGATTCCGTTGAGCCGAACAGGTCAAGCTTAAGAACGAAACGCAGTGAAAGAATTCTCCTTGCTGCGCAATTTCTAACACGATTGAAATACGTTTTCTGAGGTGTTGTGTTCCTGACTGGAGGAAGGGGTTTTCTTTGCAACTTTGCTTGAGTTCGGTCACTGTCCACTGTAATCAACGTCACGGGTTGCACAGCGATGTCCTGTAAAACCACCATACCATTCTTTAATTACGACATGTAAGTTGGCGTACAGAAAAATGGAATAAATTTAATGAACAAGTTTTTGCAGCGGCAGAGTTGACCAAGCTTCAGGGACGTTGGCAGTATTATAAGAAACTAGCAATTCCAACTAAAAGCTGTCAAGCACTTTTGAACGAACTCGTAATAGTGCTTGTGCAAACCTTAGCAAAATTTGGTTAATGGGCGCTCACAAATAGGCTGAATCATGGGCGTCTGAATGATTTTTTCCAGGGGGGAATAGTGGATTTTCCAGGGGTAGATTTTTCCAGGCGAAGGCCAAAAGTGGTGAAATTGGATTTTACCCACTCTAAACGAAGAAAACGACCTTTTTTACTAAACATTAAGTAGGAAAATGTCAGATATCAAATCCGGGGTGTCTTCCCGATGCCCATGGGCTGGATGAAAAAGAGCAGATTGGCCGCGGTTTACGCTTTGCTCGTCATTTTTTGTCGAAACGAACCTTGTCAGCGATGGTTATTCTTCTGGGAAAGGGCGTAACGAGGGGGTCACAATTCCCCGGGCGTCGAATCACCGCGAGGGGCCCCGAAAAGTCTCAGCAATGCAACAAGTACTTTCTTCAGTACGGTACGTTTACTTCCGAAAGACCTCAGGTTCGAATATTGGGGCGCAAACTTGCTTTTTGCCCAGCAGGCGCCATCTAACCTTGTTACGCCACTGCTTCTGGGTGAACTGAGACAACGCTTTGTGTACAAAGAATTGCGGCAACAGCCAATTATGAGTCTAGATAAAATGTGAAAACGTACAAATGTATACCCGCGAACAAAAGCGGACTTAAAAAGCTTCTTAACTCACAAAAGTTGATTTTCTGTAACCATTTGGAGCGACTTGCTTCATGCTGCGACTCCCTGTCAAGTCGATCCACGATGACTTGTGCTCCGGATGTGGTTTCGGTGGCAACTTCCGGTTCTCCGTCGGAATAAACGACTTCATGATTTGAGGCAACCTTAGCATGCCGTTGACCTCCCGTATTCGCGACGTTGATTCTGACGCCATAGAGATCTTCTGTTCCGCAAGAAAGGCAGAGATCCGTTCACGCTGAGCTTCGAAATGCTCTAGTCTCTCACGCCTTCTTTGTTCAATGGATGTTTCAGGATATTGCTGCTTACTTATCTTGGGCAGCAGCGGAGGCCTCACGCCTGTATAGCTGCTGGGCACTTCAAACGTTTGTGTTTGGAGCAGCTCTTCCAGCAGCCGGCTTCGAGCGCTCTGCGATAAAACATTGTGCTGACAACTGGCGCGGCGGCACTTTCTTCCGCTCAGTTGAGGTATTTATTGGAAGCTGTACCTGGGCAGGCCATCGCCAGGTTTTAAGGTTTGGGGTCCAAATATACGAGTATCTTTAGGGGGCATGATTTTTGTTTTAATTATATGTTTAAAACAAATATTTCTGGGCCCAACAAAATTGGGGAGGGCACAAAAAATTGAAGAGGGCACTGCCCCCTAATGACCCCGTGACTACGGGTCTGCGCCCGGGTCTTCGTAACTGGAAAACTGACTTCTGTATAATTAAGCTGTAGTGAAATATATTTTTTTTGCGCTAAAATTATTTTTTTAGTCAAACAAAATCAGATTCGAGAGGGAAACTTTCGTAAATAAAAGTTGCATTACCCTAGGTTTGTTTTTGTGTCTCCAAAAATAACCATGCTTCAAATCTGGGGTCAACCAGGTACGGTTTGATTTGAATTGGCTTTCAGAATAGAGTTGCAGGCAGCCAATGATTGAATTTTGATGACCTTTAGCATATTGCTTCTGCTTGAGGAGAAAAAAATTGGGCAAATGCAACAAAAGACTTTTTCTGACTTGTTTATCATACGTATCATTTAGATATTCTGCTAGTGCGTTTCTATACCTGTCTCCCTTGATTGTCTCTCACAACAATTTGATTCCTACATAAATGAGGGTGAAAAAATGTTATTTGTATCGCGGTGAACGTGTTTCGCGAATTGCGAACGTTCTCAATTATACATTCATGAAATACGAAGCGTTTACCTTCTGTGGCCTAGCCTCGCCCTCGGGTCTCTCTTTGGTTGGAAGAGGAGGTAGCTTGAATTTCTGAATAAACAAAAACGAAGTTTCGAAATTTCAAGTCGTGTTTCGCTCAATTATTTGGTCTCATAAGCAGAGAATGAACGCATCAGTTACTTCAAACACCAAGTTTCAAAAAACACGAAGGCAGGGGCGTGCAGAGGGGGGCAAACGCGGCAACGGCCCCGAGCATCTAAGGCAGGGGACATGCAAAGAGTGAAATTACAAAAATTAATTATACGAAAATGCTGTAGCTAGAATCTTCTTCGTATTTTAGGGCTACTAAAACATGCTGCATGGATTTGATATTTCGAAGCTTGTTTTTTTGTCAACACTGGTTTTTACGTATTTCAAACGCCTGTTTTTCTCACATTCCTTAATACTAGACTACAATTTGGTAAGGGAGCATGCAATTAAGCAGTTACCCCGGGGATCACCAGACCTTTGCACGCAGCTGCATGAAAGCCATACAGAAAAAAATTTTGAAAAGATAGCAGGATACCCGAAATATCGATTTTTGTAAATATAGCTCAAAACATTAAACGCGAAACTGTGCTTTCTATGCTGAGACATTGAAACTNCGATCTGAACAACGTCGCAAAATACACAGACTAAGAAGGAACGATTGGCAGTACCACCATTAGGTAGTATCGAAAATTGTTTCACAGTTCATGACCCACTGGCATTCTAAACAGATTGAAAAGGTGCAAGTCTAAGCTTAGAACTCAATACCGCTGTGCACAAGTCCTTACCTGCAAGCTGCTTAGTTCCTTTTCCAGCAACTGTCTTTGCTTTCGCCGAAGCCTGTGCGCGTTGTACAGCGGAACATAGTGCACATGATTCAACCTTCCTGTTGTGACTGAAGACGACTGTGAGATCGTCACAGTGCTGCCTGGCATCTTTTGTCGCTTAATTTAATCAGCAATAAACCAAACAAACGCAGATTGATGGATAAGCAACACGCGACCTCTTCTTGCTTTGTTGGCGCGCACGCAGTGCAGATCGCAGATCTTTGTCAAAAAGGAGCCGAGACAAGGATGAGCATTGTTGCGCCACAGTAATGCTGTTGTTCTACGCGCTTGTCACAATAGACTGCAATGAAATTTCGATCAATCATGTAAATAGCAAATAATACCGAAAGACTTCCTCGACTAAACCAATCTCGTAACTTCTTTTCCCACGACAACTTCTCCGCTTTCCAACCAACCTGCACAGGTTTTGCAAAACGCTAATCTTTAACTGATGGGTTTGTCAAGCATATTTTTTCAAAACATTCCGGCAAAGACGCGACCAGCTAAAATTTTTTTAACTAGGACCTACTTCTCAACAGACCGACTGCGACTTAAGTTGCTGAGCCAATATTATGCTTAACGATAAATCCCATTGTTTGCCGCGAAATATGAAACCCGACACAGCCTTCTCCAGCGCACGGCAGATTGACTTTAATGTGATTTCTCTATTGTTTGGCCATTGTTCACCGCCCTTTTAACTTTTTGTCCTCTCGCCGTCTCCGAGCTGATAATAGGCGGGGCGTTGACTGTGTTTATGTCCAACCTCTGGTCACACGCATGGCATTGGTGTAGCGATCATTTTAATTGTTAGTGATTTCAAGGATATGACTGACACTTATGTTACTTAGTTTTTTTCACGCAATATGTAACTCCTGGTCGTCTTCTATCGAGGATCTGTTAATGCCAATTAATCTAAGCTTTTGGTGACTCGTGATCTTCCGGTTTCCGATACTTTCAAAATCTTTTTAAAATGGAGTTGATTAAACCGATATAAACATTTGGTAAAACGCATACAAAAATATCTAGTGTGTTATTCTGATCAGACATCGGATTGAAGCATTCACTTCCACCAAGGAACACATGTGTTTATGAGCAAAAGTAAGTGATAGTGTTTCCAAAGAATATAAGGCATTTCTTCGAATTGCACAAAACTCACAAAATGTCATTATGTCATCAGGCCCGTAGACAAGTTTTAAGGTTTAGTGGGCAGAATACATTATAAGGGGGAAAGAGTTTTGTTTTTATTGTATGTTAAAACAAAGTTTTTTTGTTAAGGACAAAATTTGGAGGGGCACAAACAAATTTTGGGGGCACAATCCACGAATTCACCCGCGCGGCTACGGACCTGTGTGTCATTCATCAGAGCTGTTTTGTCATTGGACTTCAGCAGCACAATATTTTACGTAATGCAATAAAAAATGTTAGGACATTTTACACGAAGTTGAAATGATAGTTGAGAGTAAAGCAATTGCAAAAGATAAGTGTTATCGACTTCAACTATTATCTGGCAAAACGTATTGTCTTTGCTGAGCGTACTGTCAACTTGGTCGCATTGGTCAAAGTGCATGACATGGCATATCGTTGGTTGCAGAAGCCTTTAGGCTTTTGACCAAAACGTCATTAATATGAAACGCAGAAAGAAACGTAGATTGTAATTTTTCACATTTGACGGATGAAAAAAAGATGAATTTATCAGTCAGACACACTAAGGGACACCAAGCCGCGTGTATGTATTGAATCATAATTGTTTTAATTTGCATGAATTCGGGGCCGTGATTTTGCAATATCGTCCAGTTTAAAACAATTTTTGGCTTAGTGTTTACTTGTGAGTAATAGACCAAGAAGAGGATCGAGAACAACGTACTAGAAGAAGAGACTTTCGTATTATGATTTTAGAATTTTTGTTACTTTGACGCTTTTATGATTTGCCACCACAATTCAGTTTTATTGACCTTGTTCTGATAAACAAAATACTTATTGTTAAGTGTGTGTAGAGTAGGTTTCACCTGCATGGTGCCTATGGGCATCTGGTGACCCTCAAAAATCACGTATGTCGCCCGCGGGACTGTTCCAAAAATATCATTAACATGATCAGTGTCTTCACGTAGATGAATGTTATTTAATTAGTTACAACGTACAAAGTTAGATTGAGCAAGTTGCTTATTTCAAAAGTGTTTATTAAACTTCTAGACCTTCGTATTGATCGGTACCCACAAGTAGCTCTCAGTTTTAAGAAGGTTAGTGATCCCTGGAAAGCACAAGCATTTGACAAGTTCAATCAGATTTTTGGGCAGTTTTTCTTCTCTTAACGACTAATGCTAGAAGCTATGAAAGACTAATGTCAAAATGTTGAAAAGAAGTGATGCGTCTTGCATTGGACCAGCTATGCCCAATCCGCGGCCCACGGGCCGCATGTGGCCCAGTTGAAGGTTTTGTGCGGCCCGGTTTAGGTTTTCGCTGTAGTAAAAGTATGCTATATACTGACAACCTGTCCTTATTTTGATAATCTTGAATTTGACATCTTTGATGTAGGTGGTTCTCAGTACCACTTTATCACGTCTGTTACCATTGCAGCTAGGATTCGAACACATTCAGTATGTTAGGTTAAACTAAATTTAGTTTACTAAGATCAAAGGATGAACCGTGTTTATGACAAAGAACAGAAGCTAGGCCCGGAAACGCCGTTCCGGTGAAAGAATTATTGCCGGTACGGCGTTCCGCTTAGAGTTTCAAGTACGCTGATATGTATTTGGTTTTCTGTTTTTGTTCAATTCACATTTTGTACTATGACGTTAACAAAACATTCTACAGAAGAACGAATGTGCGGCCCAGAAAATAAGTCACATACGGTCAGGCCCGTAGCCACGGGGAAAGCATTCGGGAGCTGTTCCCCCCCAAATTTCCTGCAATTCTTAAATAGAAAATACGGTGTCACGCAACAACGTGGTGCACCCGCTGAACCCTCTCCCTCACCCAAATATGTTTCATTATAACTACCGTATTTGGGTTCTATATCTAATAACATACGACAGGAACTCAGCAGCTTTATAAGACACAAGGCTGTAGTGAACGTGAAGCTACGTTGTTTT
>JGI24159J19872_10003319_pt1 | contig 19948 bp, 12 predicted proteins | sample Ectturendosymbi4_FD_19872 | JGI IMG/M metagenome (IMG submission 19872) | reverse complement strand
CTTAATCAACTTATGTTGTATATTTATTCTTGCACTGTGACTAACTTCAGCAGTTTATTGCACTGCCTGTTACACTGTAACGTACACCAGATCTTGTTTTTGGATGTGCTGCAAGTGTGCAAAATCCTGAAAGTTTCAACACTATCGATAAAAGCACACCGGATAAGTGTCGTTAAAACCAAACGTCTTTATTACCTTGCTAGAATTACGTTACTATTTTAGTTAGCCTTCGTTAGTCATTAGGATACGCATGGTGTAGTGCAGGGGTCGGCAACCTCCGGCACGCGTGCCACACTTGGCGTGCCAAGCAATTTCTAATGGCACGCAGAAGCTCCATCTTTAACATATCGATTTTGTTATGATTCACACAGGTATATTGACCTTGACTTGTATAAAAATACGCACGTATTTGGCACACTGAATGATTTGAAACCTTTAAGTTGGCGCACAGTTAGCAAAAAGTTGTCGATCCCTGGTGTAGCGGTTTTACACGGACAGGAAATGATGTTTTGTTCACACTGGTTTTATGAAATATGTAACAAATTTTGAAGTACTGAATGCGCAATTACTGCCTACAAAAGCCATAATATATTAAGCAAAACAACGAAATTAGACAAAAGTGTATCAAACTCTAAACTGAAATGTTCCCAAACCTGTAGAGTGGCACTCAACTAACGACACATGTTAAAAATGGTTGATATATGTAGTAATACTTTTGGGGCATGGCTGCAAGTTTTCCGCTTGCAAGTTTTGCGTTTAACAAACTCTGCCCCGTTGTTTTTCGCCGGTTTTCCACTGCTGTGTTTTCAGTGGCCCTTTTTTAAGGTTCCCGGTCCAATCAAGACATTGCTTACAAACCTTTATTAGCCAACCTGCCTTTTTGCGCCGGATCATGAGAATTTGGCAAAATTTTGTTGATCAAAGCTTTCTAGAAGTATGAAAAAATCGAAATAAATTCAGAAGAAATGCTGGAAAGTGAAGATGATAAAAATTTAATCTGATAACCGGACAGAATTACAGAATGGATGAAAACTGAAAAGAGCAATAACTAACAAACAGCGGGTAGAAGGTAAACCACGCAGCAATGGCCATAAAACATGTGACTTGACATCTGACGCAACAGCCTTGGTTTGTCGCGTCGTCTCACGTTCAGTATGCTTTATCAATCAAGTGTGAGTGGTGACAGAGGTCGTGCTGGACCGTCTTCGGGAGGTGGATGTGGTCCGTTTGTGAACCGTGTTGTGTATCTATAAAACGCCCGGCAACGCCGAGGTAAGAAACGGATGACGCAACATCAACAACGCCCTTAATAGCTCGTCTAAGCAATGGCGGCGGAAGTGGGGGGCAGAGGTCAAGGATTTTGAAATTTGACATTTCCCTATTAAACGTTTAGCAGTAAAATTTGTTTTCTTAATTTCGTGTGGGTAAAATGAGTTTTCACCACTTTTGCTTCCCCTTTGCAAAAATTAGTCGGGCTACTTCTTTAGAAATCAGTTTAGTGCAGAGGTAAACACGAGTTGAAATCAAAAAACTAGAAATCAGTTGCGCAGCGAGATGTCAGTGGACACGTAGAAATCTACCAGTGCGTAGTACATGATAAACAGGCACTGAAAGCCTATGGATCGAAAATGTCGAATTTAAGATTATCAAATAAACACAGTTTGTCATTGTATTGTACATACACAATAATGAAAAGCTTACTGGGCCGCACAAACCTTCGACTAGATCGCATGCGGCCTACCGGCCGCGGATTGGACACAGCTGATCTGGGTGAATTTTGTTAAAGGACAAACTCCAATCCATGCCAGGAAAATTCTTCAGAAGGATGCTTCACTTTGATAAAGTAAGCGTGCGAGCTGTACGCAAAGAGAGTAAGTACAAAGCGTTAGGAAGCTCAGCAAACGCGTTGTTTTGCGTGACTCGAGCTTGCAGGGAGCTGCAGCATCGATATCTTAACTTAGCTGTTGTTGCAAAGCAGTAAGCAAAGCTATGACGTCACAACAGGTGACCTCTGCCTCGTCAAACGTTCATTAGATCGTAATTCGAAAACAGTTTCGTTTGTGTTTTCACTCTAAGCACGGTTTCTTCTGCAGATTGCAAGGAACAAAAAATGATCAACTATGTGAGTTATGTTAACATGCGTTATCAACATGTTGCACAGCATAAACTACATTTGCACGTTTTGCAGACTCCTTTTTTGGCTCATTACTGTTTTCAAACATTTAAAATGCTTTTGTATATTCATCAGATAAAGTATAGTTCAATGTTATCGAATGAAAGATTGAAAACAGAAAGGTTGCTGAGACACGATATGTGGGATGCATCCTCGACGAGAACACCCTTGAATCCGGCCAATGTTTGCTTGGCGTGATTATATCTATGGTGTAGGGCCTGAACAACAACTGGACAATGGAGATAATTCAAAATCTTGAGGTGTGGAGACATCCCTCTAGGGCCTCAACCACCAAGAGTTCTCGTGTTTCAGAGGAAATGAAAAAGTGCGTAATTTGTACTTTTCTTGTGAGTTTTGAAAACGGTTTTAGTAATCTGCAAAAGGTCCTATTAAATATAACATCTTTTCTGAATTTCAGTGTTAGGTAGTTTCGTTTCGTTGCTCGAGTCCAGAATTAGAACAGTTTAAGTTGACCCCGATTTGAAAACAGACTGCAAAAGTTTTGTGTGGACTCAGGCTCCATCACAGGAAGCACATTTTGCGCGACGTTAAGGATTCGGACTTGGACTTGAAAGTCATGATTATGGGATTAGTGTTTGTCGCTTAATCGCAAACTCAGATAACTTGCGCACAGATTTGTTTTTTTGTCATTTGCATCTTTATTTGGTGAGACGTTTGATATGAAAGTTGTCCAGCGTCCTTTGCTTAATGCCAGACAGAAATACAACACCAGCAATCTGTTTGGAACTTGACGTTTGTGTTTTCTTAATTTTGTGTAGATAAAAAAATAAGAGAGACAAGAAAGTTTGCAACAGTTTTGTATGAGATGCTCATGTATTCTAAACCGCGGGGGGTGCTACATTAACAAACTATGTTTACAAACTGAAAAAATATGCTGTGCTAGGGTTTGAATTGAACACTGTCACATTTTTAACTTTGTTATGATTGTCAAGCTCCTTGGCCCCTATCACGTTCTCTATGTGTTGCTTCACTTCGAATTTTCTGTGAAAGCATTATTTTACATTGACTAAGATGAAAGATCCTGTGCTAAGTTTGTGAGCCAGCAGACGGACGTTGCACATCAGCAATCCTAAAAGACTGATAAATAATTTTTGTGCATCGCATTTTTTTCTGATTTTCATATATTCTGTTTTTCTGCGCATTACTTAAACGGCATAAAATCCTGCAAATATAGGGAATTGATACATCATATCAGAGTTGAAAGGCATCAGATAATGTTTGCATGTTCCGCCCTTTGTACCATTATTGAATCTGAAATGGTTGTGCTCATAGGTCCACGGACTTTGCCCTCCGATGAAGCTGTACCCTGAAGCGTCATCGCCGTTTAAATGACAGCTGAGTGTGACCCACATTTTACGATGGGGAAGGAAGAAAGGAAGACGGCGCTGGGAATCACATCACTGAAGATGGTCCTTATTTGCACGGCAACTCCGAGCTTTTCATCAGATTTCTGAGCTATGAGAGTTTTTCTGGAAAGGGTATGTGCATTTGATTATTGATGCAGACGGTATTTCTTCGTTCTAGACAAAGTTGCCAATTTGCATTTTCCTAAATACAGTCATCATGCAATCTTGCAATGAATAGGTGGAAAAAGGATGCAGTCGTCATGAATAAATGCAGCCACCTGCTATGTATAGGGGGGAAAAGGATGCAGATATCCTGTGTGACCAGGATGTAGTAATCTTGCAATGAATAGGTGATAAAATATAAGACAATCGACTTCTCGAAAGTATGGAACACTAATTTCCAAGTTTGATTCAGAATGTCATGAGAACAAGCGATACTAACCATCGTGATTTGTTTCTATGCTGCAATTACTGAAAATCGTCGTAAAAGGTGTTGGACTTACGTGAATCGAAAGAGATTGCTTTTAAGCTTTGATCGTATCACCAATGCTAGGTTTAAAAACACGAAGTTTCGACTGGTTATTCCAATCAGTTTTCTGGATTAATATACTGCAAGATGATTGCTTTCAACGGAGCATGTGGAAATTTAACGTAGTTTTTTTTGGGATGATAGTATCTCTGCGGCTAAGATATCGTGGATCATGACATCCAGCGCACTACCTAGTAACATCCGGGTTGCAAAGATATTTGCACGACCGGCATAACTTATATTTTAAATTGCCTTTGCACGGCCGCACAAGATTTTATGGAAGGATGTGCACCCTGCTTCTAAAGTCTAAGGTGCACCACTCCATTTTCAATCTTTTTGTGACAAACGCCGGATGCTGACGTCGCAGATCCGCAGCGTGGTTTGTGAATTAGACCACGCTTCCAGGTCAGGCACGCCCAAAGCACGTGACCGGACTCCCGCAGGAACGTTTCGCAATCTTGTCCTGTTTACGACCCATATTGGATGCGCTGGCCTTGTGCAACCACAGAGCGGCTTGCGACAAAGGTTTAGCTGGCAATGTGCTGAGTGAGATTTTCCTGCGTGTGAGCAGCTTCTTTTGCAAGACGCTCTCTGAAGGTGGCGACCTCTGTCGCGGCAATGAAGGTAATAAATGTCTGGCCTGATTTCCACTCTGGTTCACACTTGCTTGTGCTCATCGAGGATTACTTCCGCATTACGCCGTCAATGTCAAAGTGAAGCTTGGATTCACCCATCAGCTCGTGAGTGCTTGGTGGCTTGTGGCTTGCTTGATTTATTTGATGACTGAAAACGAATTTGGTTGCTTCGCAACCGATGAGAATAAACATCGGGCAAAACGAGTTTTGCGTTTAATTGAAAACACTGCTATTAAACTAATAAACTGATTTTGCAGCAAATATGGTTAGAGAAAGCAGTAGCAATTGTCGAGTCTCAAACCAGCATGGTTTATTTCAGGTGTAACTTTCACAAGGATTAGAAACACTTAAGTTAGCGTAAGGAACATCACAAAGGTTTAAAAGCTGGATGACAGTTGATTTTTGTTGCTGAAATCCCAAGTGTTCTTTCTTGGAAATATGCGTCGGTAATTCAACGTTATCTTATGGATTTGTTTAAACAGTTTCTGGTTGTATTAACAGCATGAGTAAAAGATATGCAATTAAAATGAACCAGTAATTTTATAGTGGATATATCGGTGCTCCAAATAATTGCATGAAGTATGAATCGCATTTACAAGAGTTTGATCTGAAGCTGGGGCTATTAAACAATATGCCCCATGTACCACGGCATGAGGTTTTGGTTTGTGCAAGCCCCCTGGTAGTCTCTCCTGAAAAAAACGTTTTTACGAAAGGCCGTGCTTACAACAAAGAGAAAACAACCAATCAACTATAAGCAGCAATACAACACACACCTGCTCTTTTTTCCCACGCTGTCTGCCTCACACGGTCGACCAAGCGTGGCATTATGCAGTCGCACCACGTACACGACAACACAATGGAATGTATGTTTTCCGGTTACTCGCCCAATTGCTGCCAATATTTCAGTTTAGTTTCCACACTGGAGAACTGACTAGTAGCGTGGCGGAAAATCTAGAACATCTAACAAATACGGTTGTTGAAATTACTTCACGGACCTTTTAAAGCTCTTCTACGGACCCGTTTGTGGTCGTGGACACCGCTTTAGCCCTTAAACTCTTGAATGGGTTCTTACTGACCTAAACGAACAGCTAGAAACACCTGTGATCTTTATGTGTTACCTTTAGCGCATTATTTTGACCTACGTGCATTCCTTAAATGTGCCGTGGGTATTGTTTTCATAAACCTGAAATGTGGATATTAGTAACGTCAACAAAAAATATTAAAGTTTTCAGTGAAAACGGAAAAAACTTTCCATGAAAAAACGCTATTGTCAAGTATTCGCTGAAAGCATGTCACATTTGTCATTATGCTTCTGCTCTCTTGTTTGATGCTCTCATACCCAAGCACTCAATAGGATTAGGGTAAAATTCCACATGGGTCGCTAGCGACACAGTTAGGTTCGATTGAGTGCTGATCAACTTGGACCAGGAGTGGGCAAATGTCGGCCCGCGGGCCAAATGTCGCCCGCCACAGCGTTTTCAGTGGCCCGCGGAAGCATTCGCAACAACCTTCAAATCTGAAATATCCACCAACTCAACACAGCAAACGTTAGTGTTGAGGCTAACGTGAACCGAGATTTGTTTCTATTTCCAGAAGTTATGGCCCTCCGCTGATCGCGACCATCTCAAAGTGGTCCCTGAGCCAAACTAATTGTCCACCCCTGGCTTAGACGTTTCACGGTTAATTAAAAACTCCTGAATATTACGCGGTTTGATAATAATCACATGTGTTTCGTTATTCAAACATTTATACTTGGGAACATCTACAGTCATTCCACTTTTTTTCATTTCAGGCACTTTTGTCAGCCGAAATGTAGTATCTTTGCTGCGTTGTCAATTCACTGGTCGTGTTGTTCGGAGCTCTGCCTTTAGAGTAAAAAATGGTTATCGAGATCACAATTGGTTGACTGAAGAACGAAAATATAGTTATTTTAGTAGAAATGACAAAAACATTTTGTTTTTACAATTTATGCTTTTCTTCTTGATATTTGGACATCACTAGTGAAAGCGCGTTTTCTCTGTAGTGCAAAATAATTCAAGTTGTTTAGAATTAAAATCTACCAAACGCAGATAAATGCAAACTTTCGGCCACATTTTAACCTTGCGTATTTACTTGAGGTTCATAACGTCTGGAAAATTTTATATTCGTTTTGTTTTTGTTCTAAACGGACAAATATAATTACGGTAAAGCCATAAAACCCCACAAAATATCTAGCAAAACAACATTTCAGTCCTTGAAGTTGAAAATGAGCTAGTTTCCAAATGCAGATTAATCTGCTACGCAATAGCAGACAAGAGTTTTGCCTCAGAAGAATACAAAAGAACGCATTTTCTCAAATTTTTTAAATATTAAGATAGAGCTTGCTTGTAGATTTTTCTGTTTTTTTTTTTCAACAACGCACCCTAAATCAGTTAATGGCAAAGATTTTAGCTCTAACCTGGAAAGCGTTGTTATGTTTCAGGTGTACTAAAGCTTATTAAAATATTGACCAGTTTCTTGATTTTAATCAACTAAAAATCACGTACCCTCCCAAAACAAAATGACAAAGTAAACAACATCAATGTCAAGCATTCAATTCAACACAGGCTCCTCTCAAACTGCGACAACGATGAGTGCGATGTGCTGACCACTCTGTTTTCCTTGCGATACATCAATTTCGACGTAAGCGCTATGCTTGGCGACATGCGGCCGGCAGCGTTGGTAGCAACGCCTGTACTGTGTAATCAAGAAAGTAAACACAATGGGTTCACCCAAGAAGTAAACGGAGAAAAAACTGCAGAAGAATCGTAGCAATCTTTCGAAAACTACTTTTTTGCCCAAAAGTCTGATAAGCGACTTTTGATTGAATTTTTGGTCAGTTTGACTGTTTGGAAGTCTCGAAGCCAATAAACGGTTTGGAAATACCAGGAACGTCTGATGTCAAATGTCACAACACCGCTATAAACCGAAACAAATAAATATACAGTATAAAAAACAGAACCCTGCATTTTTCTCAAAAATTTCAAATGCAAAGGTGCATTTTGTTTTGTTTTGATGGAGAGAACATCAAAATCCCTATTCAAAGATGTCTTCGTTATTTCGGTAGCGCAACCCATTCGTTCGTGATAACTACAAAGATGAATTTCCTTCACTTCAGGCAGTGACAAGCCGTTTGTTGGCTGAAAGGATGTGAGAGATTTGCATTTGCTTTTTACTTTGCTTGGTAGACTTCAGCTAGCTTTACAATCCTGCTAAGCTTCAGCAAGACTTGAGGATATTAAAATTATTTGTAGAAAATATTTGAAAATGATATTTTTATCTATAGCTAATTCTTGAGCTGTATTTTTCAAAGCATATTTTCAAAAGTTCATAATTTGATTTTTACTATGGAGCTCCTTCCCTGGGAATGGATGAACAGTTTTTACGTTCAGTCACAGCTTGCCAAAACACTTTTGGCAAATACTGTTTCAGTTTTGCGTAATTGTTAGTCTTATCGGTATTCTTAATGTGATGAGATTTTACTTCCTTTCAAACATCAGTCTAAATGTGCTTTCAAATTTCAATGTCAAACTTAGATCTGTACGTCTGTTGGTTTCGACCTTCTTGACATATTGAAGAAAAATTGCCATTTGCAGGTAATTGCCAGCCGCTGTGTGATCACTTTACAAAACAATCTGTAATTTGTTCAGGCTAGGATTGTTTTGATTTTTACGAAACCATTCGTGGTATTCATGAGAATGCCAGAGATTAGGTTCAAACAATATTAATTTTTGTTCTTAACAAGCTGCTGATAAACGTACTCTTCAAAAGCTTTCTAATTGTTTACACTTGCTTGCTGTTCACATTTCTGGCGCAGAGTTAGGTAACTTGATACNAGTAAAAATCCTCATCTAACTTCCCCTAAGCATTGTGAAGGCGCAGCGGTCAAACGAAACAGGATCTGAAACTGGANTAACAAGATTTCAACCGAACGACTTGGTTGTGACTGACTGTTTGGGTAAGGAAAAGTCCTCGGCCACCTTTATCGAAAAAAAGTGCTTTGAAATATGAAAATTATTCAGTCACATACAGGGACGGATGTAAGGAGCGCGGGCCCCTAGCCCATACTATTGTTTGGGGCCCCACGCAGGTATGACCCATGCGGCCGTTTGTCTGAAATGCATGAAAGTGTGCCCTTCTAATGTGTAGCCTAGTGTCCCCTCAAAATTCTATCTTTTGTGGTGCAGACCTTGGTTCTACGATTGCCTTAAATTAGTGGTTCTAATCTTAACCTGTATGGAGCCGTTTCCGGGGTTCGACGGCGAGACAAGTCCTGCTAACCAAACCCACGGGAAAGCGTTTTTTTTGTTACTGGAATAAATGGAGTAATTCCGGACCGGACAAATTTGGGCTTATTAAGCGGGTGGGCGTAATAACCATTGGTTTATTAACCCGGGACTACTGTACAATTAAATATAAACTGTTGATTGATTGTATTTCAGTATCCCACTTATACTTTATGTTATACTGGGAAAAAATGGGGTTCGACAAAAGCTTGGAAAACTACGTAAGGGTTCGGCGTGTTTGCAAAGTTAAGAATCGCTGGCTTAGATCTTCAACAGAATTTAAAGCCATTCCTACATTCGTCTCAAGAACAAATAGCAATGAGATCTTTCTTGGAATCTGTAGCTGTTTCGTGTGGTTCAGACGTTCGTTAAGCTTGCGCGATTTCTAGCGTTTTCTGTAGGTTTATTTTTAGGATATATACATTCGCATGCGGGACCGTGTTGCCACCATCGAAAATATCGTCTGGTTGTCGATCTGATTAGCTGTACGCAAACACCTTTGTTACAGTAACCATATATTTTATGGGCCAAACAAGCGCAATCCATTAAGTGGACACGGGGTTCATTTACGCCATTTTAAGTTGTCATTTTCCACGCATTGCAAAGTATAATGTTTTAATCCTCTAGTCTATGGTATAGGCGGATGGCAGACAGTATTAAGACAAGTTTTTCACAGCAAAGTATTGTCTCAACACCAGAACCGTCGCCTGAATGTCGTCATTTGGGGGCTTTACTTTTGTGTGGGGGTCTTTACGTTCGTGCAGAGGGGATTGACATTCAAATTTGACAACAATCCCACTAATTTATAATGTTTCATATTTCAATTTTGGGGGGCTTGGGGGTTTGTTTGTGGGGGCTAAGCCACTTAAGCCCCGTGGCGACGGGACTGCTCAACACCCTCAGCTAACCATATGAAGTAAGCCCAGTTAAAATTCACGAGAAACTGTTCCAACTGATTTAAATAATTAATAGAGCTTCTGATTGCGAGCAATCTAGTTGGCAACAACCAAACGTACCATCCAATACTGACAATATTACTTTTCATCGGAGTTCTGCAGTTGCAGTGTCCGGCGGTCTTGCGTTGTTACGAGCTTTTTGTCAGTGGACGATTGAACATCACGTAAGTACTGTTCTATATATTTTATTCTTTTCTTGTAACCGTAGGCATAGACAGGGGGGTCAAGGGGGCCATGCCACCCAAAACAATTTCTAGCATATCTTGTCATTTTGTGCTTTGACAGGCAGTGTCCCGAATAAAAAACTCTTGCTCGCTTACAGTCGAAGTACTTGTCCCGAAAAACTTTGGGCTGGCTTCGCTACTGCTTGTAACCACTTTCATACAGATGGCCTGCATCAATCTCGCATTTAGCCATGGTCCTCTCCTCAGTATCAAGCCTTTCACACAGCAATTTCGTACTTGATGTTCAATCTTCCACTGACAAAAAGATCGATACAACGCAAGACCGCCAGACAGTGCAGAACTCCGATGAAAGGCAGTATCGTCATCTTATATTGCGTAGCAAACAATGTTATCGTGTTGTTACTGAATTTATGAGTCTACTAGACGTTTGCATTTTCGCACGTTTAAAAGTAAATTGTGAAGTTATGCCTTTGCGCATTTTCGCAAATTTTTGGTTAACAATGAGTGGTCATAGGAAGGATTTGCGCGGGGCCCCAAAAGCTCGGGGCTCTAGGCCATGGTTGGCCTATGAATAAATCCGTCACTGGTCACATAGAGACGTTTAAGGCATCGAGCTGAAAAAATAATAAATTCGTTTTCAGAAAGTGGCGCACTTTTGACGACAGCAGTTGAAATATCAAGCACCACCAACGATGCCGCCAAGATTTGGAATTGCAGCTGCGATTGTTGCAACAGTTACAGTGAGTTAATGTGACTGTTATTGTCTTTTACACTCTTTAACTTTCTGCTGATCAAATCACCTATTTACGGTTGTGACGAAGGTACTTGAATAAAATGACTTGAAGACGTTTGAAAAAGCAGTGTCAAATAAAGAAATACCGTCAGTAAAGCGTTTTGCAAATAGAAAGAAGACATCCTTTTTTTCCTTATCTACTTCATTATATTCAATTCTTGCAACATTCGATTTGAACTCTGGACAGGGTAATATGAAGACATTGAAAATAGGGACACTCAGCAATGTTGTAGTCCTGTGATATCAGGAAAGTGCAGCCAATGCATGCATGATTGAGGCATTGGTGCAAACACAACTTCTTCCCGAGTTTGAGTAGATCTTTTCATACGCATCCAGTGACACTGCACTGCCGGGGTGTTATATGCCTTTGCTCATGTGTCCACTAGCTATAAGAACTTAGGTGCGTCAGCAGCACTTGGTATATCTGCAGCGCCTTCGTTTTACGCGAAACAGAGAACCACCGTTGGGGATCCATTTGAATTTTAATAAAGCGATCATCTTCTTTCGACTGTTCTTTTTGCGCACACATTTCTTCCTTAAATAAAATAGTACAATGTAGTATCAATGCAAAACAACTGATGGATTGTTTTATTTGTTTGTAGGCTATTTTCCTCATTGAAAAGGCAAATTGTTCTTCCTCTCAAGGCTTTGAAAATCAAATGCAAAACATTACTCTTAACGGTCCAGCAACTATGGCCATTCAAGAAGGAAGCAGCAACATTTACTGGCGTTACAACGATGGCTACATTGAGGCTGCGCCTGGCAGAAGAAGGGACTGGAAGGTGTGGGGAAGTCCTGGGTTCAAATTCATCATTGGTAAATTGGTTGAAGGAGAGCGTCTGTGTGTCACGGTCACGACCGACAATCGAAAGCGTTTGATTGCCAAAGCCCCCTGTCCCCCCCGAGGTAGACGTTTAACGGTCCGACTCACGGATAATCGATTGTTTTGCAAGGGATACGCTCGTTGTACAGATATGTGCTATTTCCAGTTCTGTTCAACCGGGGAATACGTTGCAAAAGACGCAGACGACCAAATGTACCTTGTAAAGGATTTTAGAAAAAAGTGGTCAATGAAGTGCAATTGAATAGGGACTTTTGCAAAAATCAACACCAAAACGAAGCGACTGAACGGCGTTTCCCTGACAAAGAGAAATGCCCGGAGGCCAAATAACGCATACAAGCATAAACAGAACTGTGCTAGGCAATTGTGACACAGCCCAATCTGATCGCAAGTTGTATTGCTATATAACGATTCGTGTGCTTGCTACTGTAGTCTGCCCGCTTTCTCTGCATCTTCCTTTAGTCTTTTCCACATTTCACCTTTACGCTTGCACGTTGCTGGGCTGGAGATGCGTTTCTGACGCGAAATCAATTTCCTAGCCAAGCAATCTGCGATCAGATGCGGCTGTGTCACCTTTGTGGTGTCTTGATGCTGAAATGTGGATATGTGCAGTCAGAATCATTGTAAAGTTACTAAAGGAGTGGCGGCTGATTCCTTGCAGGCTTAACAGCCAAACATGGAGATTGTCATTCTCACCGTAGGACTGGTGAGAGTCGTACGAATACATCAATGAACGTTTCCTACATTTTTTGCATTATATCACTTGTACATTGTTCGATTCTTTCAAAGGTGATCTTCGTCTAAATTTGTTAAATTTTGCAACTGCATACGTTGTGATGCGGTAGGTGCGCTATTTGCAAATTATATCAACGGTTTTACTTCCGAAAAACATGAAATAAACATTTATTTTCGGAATATTCAATCTGATGCAAACGATTCAGGTCAGATGTAAAGTGTTTAAATACTCATCTTAGACCGCGCTTTGGGTAGTAAGTTTACTTTAAGAGTAACAAGCTCCAAAACCAGTGCTTGAAATGAAATTCTAATTGATATTTAAACCACACTTGACTTCAACGAGGCTTCAGCCTGAGAAAGCGAAAATCGCTAAAACCCGGCGCACCAGGGACGACGTGTATGCGGAAAAGCCGAGAAATAACAATCAATCTTTATCGTAAGTGATGAACTCGCTGTGTCCACAGCTTCTGAACCGAGCATCAAAAACGAAAACATGGAGTGGAGCTCATGTCAGCATTCAGGCGCAATTTTACTCAGTCAGCAGGAATGCAAAGGGTTTATGAGGCAGAGGGGTCAATAAAAACATTGTTGTCGCGTTCAAGAAGCACGGTACGAAGTTTCTTCTTTTCAGATGTAGTAATTACAGCATGACCCTTCATACAGCAGGTACAATCCAAGGCTTCTTTTACACAAATGTGGCCCTGGCAACGCTTTCCACTGTAGTGGTACCAGGTTACCCTGCGTTTCCTCGAAATCCGCTGCTAACGTGGCGCGGAAAGCTATCCAAAGAAGCTATGAGTGGGCAGTTACTAAAATGAAAATACACAACGGCGCCTGGTACTATCGCTCATCAGACTGAACGCTTCTAAGTCAGAATCCCGCTTAGAAGGCGGCGATGCAACCGTGTCCCGGCGACGACGGGCACAGTTAGACGGCCGTTGGGTTTTTTTTTCTGCCGCTTCGACCTACGTAGCTTTCCATGCCACTGTACGAAGGGATACTTATAGTGATGTACGGGTTTCTGCAATCGCGTCACCATCAGCATTGCAAGAATTATCGTTGCGAGAAACAGCTTCGCCGTCAACTACCTCACCAACACAGGACCGTCGCCCGAAAACTTTCATTGAGGGGGCTTGACATTCTGAAATTTGATTAAATTTCCACGAATTTATAGTGATTCGTAATTCAATTTGGGTGGGCTAAGCCCAGAAACGCCCCCCATGGCGACGGGACTGTATCAACAACATGATTTCACAAAACATTGCGAAAAGCACCATTGTCACAAGTAGTAACTTCTGATAAATCGGCACTGCCACTGGTTGCAGGCTGCTGAAAGGGCAAACCTTCGTCATGAACATCAGGATGGAGCGATACGTCGTGAAAACAGACCAAAGCATAATTTGGTGTGGGCAGCGTGAACACCTTCAACCACTTCCACTTCAGGATCGTATTTCGATAAACGTGCGTGATAGAACTTAGCGAACTCAATCCTGCAGTCAGCGATGATACGCAAATCATGCGCCCATCAGGTGATTTCTTAGCGTTGCAAAGCAATAAACCAATAGAATAAAGAGCGTCTGGCAAAATAAGTGTCCACCGTGAGGCGACTGGAATCTAAATTACGAGATTTCAATGCAAGTTTCACAGCCGACCATACAGTCCCATTACGATGTTCGCGCTGACGATTTCCTGGGGCGTTACAGATAGAGGTTTTACCGCATGCAATGACGCAACTGTGCAACGCGAAGTAAGATCATGCGACATAAACGTGGGGCCCCTGCCCGAATGAAAGTAAGCAGGGAATCCAAACATAGCAAACAATCGATTTACACAGGAAAACACGGTTTAAGCATCAATGCTAGAGCTAGAAAATGCAAATGAAAAACGCGAATACTGGTCAACACCAGTGAACAAATAAATCATTTGCAATCAACGAAGGCCGCGAATCACGGTCCTAAAATCCACGCTTGAGTGTTCAAATGACAGAGTGCTCTTGATGAGTTGTGGAGACTACGGTTTGTACAAGTTACGTTCAATTTCGGCGCACACTGCTGTATATTCAATGGACACATTGCTATAATGCTCCAGCTGACAAAATGAATGAAGCGAGTGGTGCCCGGGTAACAAAAAGATTCATGACCTTCATTGAACTTGCTCTTGTGCATAATAACGCAATAAGACCTGGACAGCGTATCAGGCGCGCAATTGTTTTGCGTAGTGCAATAAACAATATCAAAATCGAATTGGGCAAGTTCGTTGCGCCATCGCAAATTTTTTTCAATTTTTTTGATTTTGACATCCTTTTTCGTATCGTACATAACTGAAACGTGTCTTTGATCAGTTACAGTCGCAATGTGGCGTCCAGTTAGAATACGCTCTCACTTCCTGATCGCTTCGACAACAGTCAATGTTTCATTCTCTACGCTAACATCACAAATTTCATGCTTGCTTAACATCCTGTAGAAGAAATCCTCTGGGCGATTTTGCTGAACCACCTTTGCAGAAACTGCGTTTCCTGATGCATCAGTTTTCAGGTGAAACGCAAATTTTCATCCATTACTCCGAGCGAAGCTGCAGTAAAGTCTTCCTTCGACGCTTTCAACGCCTCCAATGCCTCGCCCCATCGCCCCATAGTGGAAACTCTTTCACGACGACCAGCGGTTTCAACTTTTCAGAACAAGAAGCCATCCATTGCGCGTAATATGTGGACACTCCCACAACACGAAGTAGTTTTCTGCCATATTTCAGGACTGGCATTTTCAGTACAGGCTTCACTCGATCAGAATCCGGTTGCAAAAATCCCTTAGCTTGTCGAAACCCAAACAAAACCATAGTGTCCTTGGAATAAGTGCATCTGCATTTGCTGAGAGTGAACATGTTCGTCTAGAGTTATTCCACACACTGCAATATCGTCAAGATAAGCAAATGTTGGTTTGGGTCCACCGACGGTGAAGTTGACACATGTATGTTGCTTTAAAACTCACCACCCAGAATAGTGCCCTACAGGAGAAAATTCGTAACTGAGAAATTCGTTTTGTTGCATCTCTAATCGAGAAGTTCTACTGGTACAGAGCATAACCCGGTGGTTGTTGCAGTAGCTCCTATTAAACGTGTTGACCTCTTGCAGGTTGGGTTGCACCTATGGACCACTGTACACTTTTATTTCCTTTCAGGATAAATGTCCTAGACTGGAAAGAGAATTATTGGTATATAAAAAGATGTAAAGGTTAGGAAAAGGATGTAGAATCTAAAATAGCGGAAGCAAAACGAAAACGTCAAGCACGAGTTGGAAATTCCAATTATTTGGAGATTGATCACCACTCACAATTTACCTTTCCGTGGAAGTTGTAGAAGTGTAACGAAACGCCCACTACCACGCCTCTGACAACATCTAGTCAAAATTTTTCACTGAAACCAGAAAATTCACTAAGTTCAATCTAGCCTGGATGCAAAAAGCGCCCGGATACGTCTTTCAGATTTGTAGGAAATTTTTTTCTGGATTGATTGGTTGCTTAGAAAGAGCACCAAGTACTTTGTTTTCTAAAAATGCGAGGTTTTCCTTTAACTAATGAAAAACCTTCAGTCGCCTAATCTTTTCTGCAAACATTAGAATTAAACTGATTTGACAAACGTTATGATAAGAACCTCGTTTCATTTCCAGTAAAGTGGACATGCACTAAACAACCGTTACTTTCATGGTTAGTTACAGTAACGTCGTGGTGAGAGAAAACATGTGTTAACGTTCAAACGTTTCGCCATAAAAATAGAAACAAGAAAGTCAATGCAAATCACTCATAATTGTTAGGCAAGATATATAACAATGGCACCTTCAGGGGAATACAGTACAATTTATATTTTCATCTTTTTTTGAAAGACGTGATAAATGTGAGTTTCTCGAAAACAACAAACAAAATATTGTAATAGTTTTTGAAGAAACACACAGTTTCATGTCCACGCTCGGAAATTTATATTTGTTTGCATTGTTCGTGCTAGTGTTTTAAAGTATGGCAAGCTCTATAGTGTGCTGCAAAATGCAAGTGTTTTGATACATCATGTGAAAATATTTACGAGATTATTAACTAAAGGTTGACTCGATCATTCCCGTTGCCACGGGTGGGAATTCGGGGGCAGTGCCCGCCATATTTTTGTGCACTCGCAAATTTTGTTGTGCCTAAGAATGTTTTCCACAGTTTTTTATATGTAATTGAAAACGGAATTTTTGCTCACCCTAATATTTGTTCCTCCCAAATTAAAAAGCCAGCTACAGTTCTGGATCCCATTACCCGTTGTGATCTCAAGTCAAAGTAAAGAGGTACACACTCAGCATTAATATGAAGGTACACCAACTCAGAGTTGTAAGTCGGGCTTTTTGGTTCGGGCGGGTTTTGCGCCGGGTTTCGTTAGGGTTTACCAAAATGTTTCGGGCCAATTTCGGGCTGCATACCAAAGGTTTTTATGACATTCAGAGTAACATTTTTTTTTCTTTCGTTACGTACATTTGTTATGCTCACCGCGGGTATCTTCTGCGAGTAAAGTGATTGTGATTTTTCTTCACTGAAGTCTGTTTGCAAACACAACTGCGTTCCTTAGTTCTCTGCTCGGATTAGTTTCACACTCTTTTTAAGAAGGGGGACAGCGGTTATGAAATTAGCACGCGATGGCGTTGCGTCGAAGATGTCAATCACTCATGCAATTTTTGGCTTGTTTTAGAAAACGATGGCCCACAAACCGGTTTTTCATATCTGCAGCGCTATCCCAGGTAGTTTAGTTTATGCCTAGCGCCATCGTGAAAAGTTTCGTGATAGTTTGTGTTTTTCACGAGAAACATTACATTCCACAACATTATCGTTCACTAACAAACTACTAAATGCTCCATTCATGCTCTACTTAGCCAGCATCCCGAAGATGGCCATTTGTTGTATTGTTCAACCAGTTGGACATTGTGGTGCTGGATGCATACATCATTTGCAATATTTGCAAGTAACAACTAAAAAAGGGATATTATTATCAAACAGGCAGAAAAGCTGTGCTCAAGAGAGAGAAACTGCAAGGCATGTACAGACCCCACGCACTGCATCTGAAACGCATTCAAGGAGCTGCTGAGGCATGGCGCTCGATAAAAGAACCAAATTCTGAATAAACCAGTCAAACAAAACAAGACTGAAATGTTGCAACTGTTCAAAGTTTGTGTGGAACATGTTCTCGCCCTATGTGCAAAAGTTGTTTCGAAATGTAATTGGATAGCTCAGCATTCTCAGCTTAGGGGTCTATTGACCTGTGTGGTAATTAACCGTTTTTCCATCGTGAAACACTGGTTTTGAAAATAAATTTGTTATCGACTTGGTGGTTTGCTCAAGACACAAAATTAATAAAAGTCAAAACATTTGAGGTTCGCAGCTGTAAACCTTTTCCTTAAAATTTGAAAAGAAAATCGCAAAAGGGTCAATTGACCCGTATGGTAGTCCCAGAACAATTTCATGTAAATGTACTTGAAGTACATATGAAACAAGGAGAGTGCGTGTAGAAGAATGTGCGTATTGCGTCAACAAACTTCGCCAAAACGCTGGTTTGAAAACATGGATACGAAACTGTTACAACTGTTACATGAATATCAAACTGTTACGTCACAAACAGCGCATACCAAATACAAATGACCACCATATGCCACTGAATGAACCCCCCCATAATAATTTTCCGCGTATGCCAGTGAATACAGCAGTACTGATTGTGCACTGTGACTGCCAATACTGCAATGAAGAACACGTTAGGAATTATTATGAAGGCTTTGCTAAAAATATGGCCTCAAAATTTCTTGATGTTCCTAAACCAAATCTTTAAAAAAACTGCTTGTACAAATGCTACTGACTGCAAGACTTACTGTGAATCATCATCACTACACACGTCAAATCAAGACAAGGTTTTATGGTGATGCTGTTACAGACAGGGATGTGAAAAAAAACACAATAACACAAAATATTTAATGAAAAATTCATCATACAGTGAAAAACTTAATATTTATAAAATGGCCAAATCTGTTTTTTGATGGGCAGCTCACTTCAAAAAGACCATACGTTTCGAAATTGGCCAGGGAATGGCCAACCTGGCAACCCTGATGCAAANCGTGCTCTTGTGTCTTCAAAACGAAGTATGGAATCACTTCTTGGCTGTAGAATTTTCTGCTCTTTACGCTCCGCCATGTTCCNAGCATTAATCCACTGCGCGTCATAATCGTAGAATTGTTTCGCGACAGGCAGGCCTTGAATTACGTGATGTGGTCTGCGCGGTGGAATATCTTAAAGCTGCATATGACTTTCACCGTACTAAATGGTGAAATGGGTAGCTGCTTGGCTTTGAAGATTTATGTCTAACTGTGGTCTTTATTTTCAACCGATAAGAGTTGTAAGCTTGTAAACGGGTGCAAGCAAGTGGGCTGAGACAAGTGCAGCGGATTATATGAAGTTCTGTTTTCAAGTGTGCTTGAGAACCAGTTTTGGGTGAGTGAAAATGCTGTGACTTCCATTGTTTCCTTTTGCCCACCCAGTTGTGAATAGACTGCCGTAACCTGCTGTCCTGGAAATTAACCAATGTTGATGAGACGATTCGCAGTTGGCGGGTCTGTGTTTATGACTGATACGGCTGTGGTTGTAGATTCAATGTGCACCTGAGGAGCTACGATTTTCCCTTCAAATGCTTTCACGATCCTCCTCAGTCAGTAGGTTGTGAATACGGTACAATCTTGACCAACATTCGCAGTTGTGGCGAGCGTATTTGCAGACGAGACGGGAGGTCACGTGAGCAGTTTACCTACCCCTCTAGCCGCGGTTCCGGTGCCCATCCATTACAGTGGCAATTACAACTTGGTGCTTTGCACATGTACTGCAGTACACAGCAATTGCAGCAATTTGTCTTGGTGAGCTTTGTGAAATACTATAATATGAGCACATATGTTGTGCTTTCGAATCCAACTCTATGCAGTTTNTCTTNCTGANGTGAAAAGGGAAATAGCAATCCTANTTTCAACAGACATTTAAACAAAGTAAATTGAATTTGNTTAACGTTTTACGGCTCACTCTAGTCAAAAATGTGTTCAATTCGACTTTCGCTCAAGCGAAGTGAAAAAATGTTCCTTAGACTTTGGACAAAACCATCCGGTGTACAGCTGGTGCGTCTGGCGGCTGTTTTTTTCTACTTTGTGTCTTCATTGCAATAAAAATGATGAACTGCCCACTTCCCTGAACATAACATGAATAACAGATATTACTCTGGCAAACGAAACGATAAGCAATGTCACGGCTTAGCAAATTAAATGTACCGTAATCCACTATTCTTAAAACATGAAGGATTAAATTATTCTTCTTTTCATAGATTCAATGAATTCCTATCTTCGTTAAATCTCTAGTTTTCAAACTTTATCGTCACACAAATTACTG